>Ga0105046_10000215_pt1 | contig 73594 bp, 63 predicted proteins | sample MAT03_FD_78385 | JGI IMG/M metagenome (GOLD analysis project Ga0105046, IMG submission 78385) | Freshwater microbial communities from Lake Fryxell liftoff mats and glacier meltwater in Antarctica - MAT-03 (megahit assembly) | ecosystem: Environmental > Aquatic > Freshwater > Ice > Liftoff...
AATCCTTTGAAAGATGAAACTGAAATCACCTATTCTATTCCTGAATCAGTTCAAGATGCAGTAATCCCATTTTATGACCATTCAGGAAAGGTGATTCAAAAATTCGAACTTAGTCATCGTGGCGCAGGTTCTTTAACTGTATATGGTGAAGATTTAACCAGTGGTGTTTATACATATTCACTTATCCTTGATGGTGAAAATCATCAAACTAAGAGCATGATTAAGCAATAAGTATGCTATATTAAAAAAACCGGAAATCAAACAAAATTGATTTCCGGTTTTTTTGTGTAATTTTTTACAAAAATGATTCGGAGCGTTTGATGATTTATAATTTCATCAAAATTTTCAAACCGAAAACTAATTCCCCCACAAAAATTATGGCTAACTTTGAGCACTTTTTTAATAAACGTATAAAATATGGCAGACAATGTAATATCAAACTTTGACACAGAAGTAGCATCAGAATTTATTACTGAAATTTCTATGAATGGATATGGACTTATCGGTATAGCAATTGAAAGGTTACTTGACGAGGATATCAGGGCTTCTTTAACGGAATGTGAAGAAGCAATTGTTGCTTCTGAAATGGTAGCTGCGGCCATTGGAAATCCCTCTATTGCATTTCCTGAGGATGCCACCGAATGGCTCGCCATGTATCTCCCAAAAGGATCACTTGAAAATATTGAAGTATGTAAACTTGCTGTTTCTGCAGCAGATGCCATCGACAAAATTATGGCTGATTCGGAATTGAGAGATTTGTGGGACGAAAATCCTGATTTTGATGAGTGGTTTCAGTTGCAGGTCGATCTTCAAAAGCGAATATTGGGTGATGCATGATGCTGATATAAATTTTAATTTTTCATTTCCAAATTCACTACCTTCACATTCTAATTTGAGAATATGTCAGCAAACAGTTTTGGAGAAATTTTTAAACTTACCACTTTTGGAGAATCACACGGAGCGTCCATAGGTGGGATTATTGAGGGTTGTCCTGCAGGTTTAAAAATGAATACCGAACTGGTTCAGTTGATGCTTGACAGACGCCGACCCGGACAACTTTCTATTTCTTCCCAGAGAAAAGAGAGCGACCGGGTTGAATTTTTATCAGGTATTATGGAAGGAGTTGCATTGGGCACACCAATTGGATTTATCATTAGAAATGAGGATGCCAGACCTGTTGATTACAACCATTTAAAAGAAGCCTACCGTCCATCCCACGCCGATTTTGCCTGGGATTCGAAATTTGGAATTCGTGATCATCGTGGTGGTGGCCGTTCATCGGCTAGAGAAACTGCGAGCAGAGTAGTTGGAGGAGCTGTTGCCATGCAGCTACTAAGCGGTCAAAATATCAGTGTTCAGGCTTGGGTTTCATCGGTTGGAACCATCACCATGCCCGAATTAAACAGTTTTACTGAGGAAGAAATTTATGCCAATGAAATAAGATGTCCTCACAAAGAGACCGCTGAAGAAATGATTCAACTTATTAAAAAAGTACGTGCAGATGGAGATTCGTTGGGTGGAATTGTTACCTGCGTCATCAAAGGTGTACCACCCGGTTTAGGAGAGCCTGTTTTCGATAAACTTCATGCTTGTTTGGGTAAAGCCATGTTAAGCATTAACGCTGTAAAAGGATTTGAAATCGGTTCCGGATTTGCCGCAGCGACTATGAAAGGATCTGAACATAATGATATTTTTACCTCTGAAAAAGGCAAAATCTCCACCACCACCAACCGTTCAGGAGGCATCCAGGGCGGTATTTCCAATGGGGAGGATATAATTTTCAGAGTAGCCTTTAAACCTGTGGCAACCATTATGATAGAGCAGCAATCGGTGAATGCAGCCGGTGAACCTGTCATGGTGAAGGGAAAAGGCCGCCACGATCCTTGTGTGGTCCCAAGAGCCGTGCCTATTGTGGAGTCTATGGCGGCGCTGACAATCGCCGATCACCTGCTCCGCAACCGCCTTTCACGGATATAAGACTCCAATTTTAAAGATTTCCTGAACGATAACTTTGTTGATAAATAGGTGAAGATTACCCCACTTTCTTACCCTTGTTATGACGTAATTTTGTAAAAGGATTAGTGAGCTATCTATCACATTGGTTTTCATCATTAAATCATGGTAAAAAGCATCAAAAATCGCATCAATTTGTCATTTCTATAATTTTCAAAAATAACCACCGTTCTGTAAGAGTAAAATAAAGTTTATCTACAATTAAAATGAAAAAAGCAATTAAAATTAGTTTAGTGGTCCTGGCAGTGATCTTCATTGCCCTCCTTGCGTTACCATTTATTTTTAAGGATAAAATCCTTGTAAAAGTGAAAAGTGAAATCAACAACAATGTAAACGCAAAAGTTGACTTCACAGAATTTGATATCAGTATATTCAGAAGTTTCCCTAATCTCACACTCGTTTTGGAAAATCTTAGCGTAGTTGGAATTTCCGATTTCGAAGGCGATACGTTGGCAGCAATAAAAACCACAGGAGTGACTGTTGATATTATGAGTGTGATTTCGGGAGATCAGATTGAAATTAGAGGAGTGAGTTTGGATGATCCCAGAATTCAAATACTTGTTTTGGAAAATGGAAAAGCAAACTGGGACATCGCTAAACCTTCTACCGATACTTCATCGACTTCCTCTCAACCATCGCAATTTAAAGCTTCACTCAAAAAATATGAAGTAAGCAGCGGTTACATTTTATACGACGATCGTTCACTCGGTTTCCGTTTGGTTATGGAAGGTTTTAATCACAAAGGATCAGGAGATTTCACACAAGATCTTTTTACTCTTAGCACAAAAAGTGATATCGCCTCGCTGATTATGGCTTACGGAGGAGTAAATTATATCTATAAAGCCAAAACAAAAATTGATGCCGATCTTGAAATGGATATGGTGAATTCAAAATATACTTTCAAGAAAAACGAAATTCAACTAAATGAATTATCAATGGGTTTCGACGGATACGTTCTTATGCCGGCCGATGACATTGATATGGATCTGAAATTTGATATCCGTAAAAACGAATTTCGTCATTTTATTTCTATGATACCCGGAATGTACCGCGAAGGTTTTGATAATGTGCAATCGAAAGGTAAACTTGCATTCAATGGTTTTATCAAAGGGAAATACAATGAAACTTCTATGCCCGGCTTTGGTATTAATTTGACGGTTGCCGATGGTATGTTTAAATATCCTGATTTACCTACCGCATTAAATAATGTTTCTGTCGATCTAAATATTAATAATCCCGATGGCATTCCCGATCATACTGTCATAAACCTTAAACAGATGCATGTGGAAATGGGCAATGAACCTTTTGATGCAAAAGTTTTGGTGAAGACTCCTGTTTCGGATGCTGATATCAATGCAACTATAAAAGGAGATATTAATTTGGCGAATATCTCAAAACTGGTGCCATTGGAAGATGGAACAACCATTAGCGGAAACCTCAAAGCTAACGTTACTGCCATTGGACGATTATCTGCAATTGAGAGAAAAGAATATGAGAAATTTAATGCCAACGGAACCATTAATCTGAATGGATTTAAATATGTAAGCAATGATTTCAAACAAGGTGTTGTTATTAATACCTGTGAACTGGTTTTTAACCCGAAAAATATTACGTTGAATAGTTTCGATATGAAATCGGGCAAAACGGATATCAAAGCGTCCGGTTGGCTCGATAATTTTTTGTCGTACCTCTTTAAAGAAAATGAATTGCTGAAAGGAACACTGGATATTAAATCATCGGTGATTGATTTAAATGAGCTGATGGGAGAACCTACTGCTGCAACTCCAACTTCAACAGACACTGCATCGGCAACAGTGTTTGAAGTTCCTGCAAATGTTGACTTTTTAATGACTGCAAATGTTGGAAAAATATATTATGATGATTTAATATTGGAAAATGCAAAAGGTAACATCGCTATCCGTGAAAAAACACTTGGATTAAATGGTTTTTCCTTTAACATGCTTGACGGTACCATTTCTATGGATGGTATTTATGAAACAAAAGATATTAAAAAGCCAACATTTTTCTTTGATCTTAATCTCACACAACTCGATATCAAAAAAACATACGACAACTTTGTAGCAGTACAAAAATTTACACCGATTGCTGAAAAGTGCTCAGGAAAATATAGCTCCAATGTTAACATCAAAGGTGAACTCGATAGTAAAATGCAACCTGTTCTTCAGTCTTTCACCGGGAAAGGCAAACTATCTTCAAAGAGTGTAACTGTCAATAATTTTACTCCTTTGGTAAAGCTTGCCGATGCAGTAAAAATGGACCAGTTCAAGAGTGCCACACTGAATGATATAAATCTCTCTTTCAAATTCGAAAATGGAAGAATTTATTTTGAACCTTATGATGTAAACTTGGAAGGTGTAAAAACAACTGTGCAGGGATCAACCGGGTTCGACCAAACTATAGACTATGTGGTGGTGATGAACATTCCGGTAGAACTTATGGGCAACAAAGCACAATCTACAATTTCAGGACTAATAACACAGGCAAACCAAAAAGCAGGAACTAATTTAAGTATGGGTAAGGAAGTTCGTGTTACCGCCAAAGTTAAAGGAACTGTTTCTGATCCAAAAATAGAAACCGGTTTGAAAGATATGATTTCCGGTACCACCGAAAATATTAAAGAGCAGGTGAAACAGGTTATTGATGACACTAAAAAAGAACTGGAAGATAAAGCAAAAGCTGAAGCAGACCGTTTGAAAAAAGAAGCTGAAGACAAGATCAGATCGGAAAGTGACCGATTGAAAAAAGAAGCTGAAGCCAAAGCCAAAGCAGAATCTGATCGTTTGAAGAAAGAAGCTGAAGATAAAATTAAAAAAGAAGCAGAAGATAAACTTAAGAATCTCTTTGGTAAACCTAAATAAGGAATGAATACTAAAATTAAATTCTGTTTTATTTTGATACTGCTTTTTGTTGTATGTGATTTTAATTATTCCAATGCTCAGAATCCTACTCTATGTCCTCCCTCCTCTTCCAAAAAAGCATTAAAACTTTTTGAAGAAGCGAAGGCTGCTAAAAAGTCTAAAAAGGATTATCAGGAAGTAAAGGAACTGGCGCTTAAAGCTACTGAGGAAGACACGGCTTTTGCTGAACCATGGCTTTTACTTGGAGATGCCGCTTTCGGTAAGAAAGATTATACTGCAATGAAAAAATCCTATGCACGGCTTATTGAGCTTTGTCCCGATGCTGATGCCAATGCTTTTTACAGACTGGGAACTTATTTATATGAGACTAAAAAGTATGATGAAGCTAGTAAATATTTAAAAAGCTATTTGGAATTCGCTACAACTGATGAGCTCAAAAATAAGGATGCAGAAACACTGCTTTTTAGAGCCAAAATGATTGCAAACCCCGTTCCATTTAATCCACAAATTTTAAAAGGAGTTTCCACTGCCGATCCTGAATACCTTGCAATAATAACAGCCGACAATGAATACTGTTACTTTACACGTAGGTTTGAACAGTCAAACAAGGGAGCGCTGACACCTCAAAGTGTAGAAAAATTTATTGTCGCTAAACGCACTGCATCAGGTGAATTTGATAAAGGTGAACCAATGCCACTTCCATTTAATCAAAATGTGAGCAACAATGAAGGCGGTGCAACGGTGAGTAAAGACAATCGTTTTTTATATTTTACAAAAAATGACAATGGTAATTTTGACCTTTTTTATTCCGAAAAAGTAAAAGGTGTATGGGGCGAAATTAAAAATATGGGAGATCATGTGAACGATAAAAAACAATGGGATTCGCAACCTTCATTGGCACCCGATGGAAAAACTTTATATTTTGCATCTTACCGGGATTCCGTTTTTGGAACTAGTGATATTTTTTTCACCACAAAAACTAATGGAAGTTTTTCACGTGCTACTCCCATATCTATAAATACCAATGGAAATGAAAAATCTCCATTCATTCATCCCGACAGCAAGACACTTTATTTCTCGTCGGATAGTCTTCCCGGCATGGGAGGTTTTGATATTTATATGGTGAAAAAAGAAGCGAATAATAAATGGGGGAAACCTGTTAACCTTGGCTATCCCATCAATACAGAAGCCGATGAAGTAGGTTTTTTTGTTAGTACCGATGGGCTATATGGGTATTTTGCCAGCAACAAACTTTCCGGTGCCGGTGGATATGACATTTATTCTTTTGACTTACCAACCGATAAACGGCCCGAAAAAGTATTATTCGTGAAGGGACAAGTAAAAGGTGATAATGATGAAATTCCACTTGCTGCCAAAATTGAACTCCGCAATCTTTCTACCAGTGAGATCATGGATGTGGATTACGATTCACTCACCGGTGATTATGCCTCAGTAGTAGTGTTTGATGCCGATTATATAATGACTGTTAAAAAAGAGGGATATGCCTATACATCTGAGTATTTTTCAAAAGTAGATACTTCGCTCAAGACAGTTGTAAACAGAGAGCTTGATGTTAAAAAAATGACTGTAGGTCAAGCATACAAGCTGAACAATATTCTGTTCTCCTCTGCTTCAGCTGAATTGAATACACCTTCAAAAAATATCATTTCAGATTTCGCATCATTTCTCAAGGAAAACCCTAAAATGATTGTCGCTATTCATGGCCATACCGATACAGCAGGTGATGCCGATGCAAATATGAAACTTAGCCGGGATCGCGCAAATTCAGTTTATGATTTTCTGATCAAATCAGGAATCAATGCCTCAAGACTTTCTTACAAAGGATTTGGTCAAACAAAACCTGTTACAGGAAATGAAACTGAAATAGGCAGAGCGAAAAACAGGAGAACTGAATTTTTGATTATCAACAAATAAAAACTCTATTTATTATATTCTTTCATCATTCTTTCCAACTCAGTTGTGGTGAGGATTTTGTAATCGGAAGGAATGGAAAATAAAGAGTCATCCACATTCCCTGTTGTTACAGAGGCTGCCGATAATTTCATCACTATTCCATCCATATTAATTGTGTATTCCAAAGGAAATCCTTCAAAATTTTCCCAACTGCTATTGAGTTGAGTTTTAGATTTAATTTGATCGGTATAAAAAACTTCAATTGGATTTGATTCAGCGGAAGTGGTAATCATTGCTTTTTTGCATGTAAAACCTGCTACAACTTTTGTTTCGGCATCGTAAATGATTTTAACCGAAGGAAGTTCAGCGACATTTTTTGACTTTTCCCTTCTAGCATTTTGCTGATCCTTTTCGGTTAAAACAATTGCATTTTTTGTACCCATCATATCTGTGAGTGTAATTATCTCACCTGTTTTGGAATCAAGAATTGAGGCAGTATAAATACCCGTTGAAACCGACATTTCAGTTCTTGATTTTTTATCCTTAAAATAAACCACCGATTCCGATGGCATCATTGCCTTGTAAGTAGAATCCATTTCCATACCCGGATAGGAAATAAGGTAAACAATTTTACCTTCGGTAATGATATTTTGCGCGATGGAAGAAATTGTGATTGCTAAGAAGAAAAAAAGGAGTACAATAAGATTAAGAAAACGATTCATAACTTAATTTTTAAACTGTTAAAACCCAAAATTTAAATCTTTAGGATCCTTAATAATTTCATACCCTTCAGGTATTTCATAGAAGGTTTGATCATTTTTTGTATTCACAATTTCCTTGGCCTTAAGATTCATCACCATACCACCAAATTTAATTGAATACTCCATCAGCAACCCGTTGATATCGCGAAATGGCGAACTCCAATTGGGTGATGCTATTTCCAGATCATCGGTATAATAAACAGGATAGGTGTGATCGGTACTATCGGTGATCATAGCCTGACGACACATAACACCTGCAATTTCTTTTGTCTCGCTTGTTTGTACTACTTTAAGATGAACTCTGTCGGAAAAATTTTCATCAACCTGTTTTTTATCCAACACCATAGCCACTTTTCTTCCCATAGCATTAATAAGAGTGGTGTATTTGAAGTCAACGGCATCCGATATTAATCGTGTTTCCATCATACTCATACCCATACTTATAACGGTACATGTTTTATTGTTATCAAAATATGTGGTTACTTGTGAGGGCATCATGGCCTTTATCATCGGATTCATCCCTTCGCCTTCTACAGTTACATCATATACCACTTTCCCCTCCTTTAATCCATCAAAAGGACTTGTTTTGCATCCGTAAGGAGCCAACATTGAGAGCAACAATATCGAAAATAATAAAACACCCCACGTACTTTTAATGCAACTATGGTTTAATTCCTGTTTTTTCATTCTTAGTATGCTTTTAAGATAATACAAAAATAGCAAAAAAAGTCATTGGTTCATGTCATTCCAAAGACGAATCAAGGTGGGCTGATGAATAAGATGTCCGTCATCAAAAGTATAATCATTAACCTTAAAGCCCATGCTTTTAAGGTATTCCAGCTGTTTGTTGAACCTTTCAAGAGGTATAAACTCATCTTTTTGAGCCGATACATGCCAAATTCGTGGGGCGTGTGCAAGAAATTGAGGTGTGTCGGTTGCAAATTCACCACACCAGATAACAAAATCATCAATTCTGCTTTTACCATTCATGAGCCAGCGGGAAGCGGTAGTGACACCTTGAGAAAATCCAATTACAATTTTCTTTGCGGATGAATTCACTGAGAGCTTAACAAACAAATCATCCAGGTAATTTATGTAATCATCTATGTCAAATAATCGATCTTCTTTAGTCATCCAAGAAGCAACTACGTCTCCTGAAAAGGCCTTTCTGTAAAAACGCGACAACCCTTCGGGTGCAATAATCAATCTGCCGGGTTGCTGCAAAGCTTCAAAATTTTTCAGAAATTCACCTGCCTGCATTCCGTAGCCGTGCAGTACAAAAACAATTTCCCGGTAAGGTTTGTCTGCATCGCCAAATATAAAATAACGGGCCGTTTTCCTAACTTCAATTCTTCCTATTGTAGGTTCCATAAGTGACGAATTTAGTGAGTATTAGCTCATATTTGTATTTTTACGCTTCCAAAATACAATTTATGACAAAATCGATATCCCTCTTTCTGGTTTCAACTCTTGCATTTTCGCTCTCCTCATTTATATTAACAGCTCAAAATGAACTACTTAAGGTAGAAGACGTATGGGCCAGCAGGCAGTTTGCATCGAGTGGACTACCCGAAGTGCGTTCCATGAATGACGGCCTTCATTACTCGGAATTGGACACAGAGGGGTCGAATCAATACATTTTCAGAAACGATTTTCGTACAGGGAAAACCATCGACACCATTTTCAATTCATCATTGTTACAAAAAGATGGAAAAAATATTTTGATAAGTGATTACCAATTCAGTGATGACGAAACGAAAATTATTCTAACGACTGAATCCGAAACAATCTACCGTCATTCAACAAAAGGGAATCATTATATTTTTGATAGAAGCAGTTTAAATATGATGGCAGTTTCTGAAAATGGAAAGCAACAGTACGCAACTATTTCTCCCGATGGAAAATATGTTGCCTTTGTACGCGACAACAATATGTTTTTGAAGGATTTGAATTCGGGAACAGAAAAACAAATTACTAACGATGGAAAAAGAAATGAAATTATAAATGGTGCCAACGATTGGGTTTACGAGGAGGAATTTTCTTTCAGTAAATCTTACCAATGGTCACCCGACGGAAAACACATTGCATGGTATCGTTTTGATGAAAGCAAAGTTCAGGAATTTAATCTCACCTATTATGGAACACTATATCCCAAAGAGGAAAAGTACAAATATCCGAAAGCAGGAGAAGATAATTCAACTGTGGAGATTCACATCTATAACATAGCCAATTCAAAAGTTGTTAAAGCAGATGTAAATAAAGAGGCTGATCAATACATTCCAAGAATTAAGTGGACAGCAGACCCAACAAAATTGTGTGTAATGCGCATGAACAGACTTCAGAATTTACTCGAACTCTATTCGTGTGATGCTACTACAGGTAAGTCTACACTTTTTTTAAAGGAAGAAAACAAAACTTTTATAGAAGTAACAGATGATCTTACATTTTTAAAAAACAAAAAGGAATTTATTTTTACCAGCACAAAGGATGGATACAATCACATCTACCTTTATGATATGAGTGGCAAATTAAAAAAACAAATTACTTCAGGCAAATGGGATGTGATGAAATTTTACGGATTTGATGAAAGCTCAGGCAATTATTATTTTCAGGCAGCTTTCAAAAATCCTATGGAGAAACAGGTTTTTGCAATTAGTTCTAAAGGAACAAAAAGAGAACTTAGTACAGACCCGGGAACGAATACTGCCAGTTTTAGTAAAAATTATAAATACTATTTCATTACCAACTCCGGTATCGACAGACCACATAAAGTTTCGCTGTATTTTTGGTCGGGTAAGTTGGTGAGAGTTATTAAAGATAATGCAGAAGTTTTAAATGCTATGACAAAATACAAACTTTCAAAACCGGAATTTTTCAGTTTCACGACAACGGAAGGGGTTGTTTTGAATGGCTGGATGATTAAACCATTAGGATTTTCTTCAACAACAAAATATCCTGTTATTCAGTATATGTATGGTGGGCCTAACAGCCAAACCGTAAAGGATGAGTGGTTGGGAGGAAATTATTTCTGGTTTCAGTTGCTTGCGCAGAAGGGATACCTGATTGTGTCGGTAGATAACCGCGGAACAGGAGCCAGAGGGGAAGAATTTAATAAATGCATTTACAAGCAACTCGGAAAATTGGAAACCATAGATCAAATTGAAGTCGCAAAATGGCTGGGCAAACAAGTGTATGTTGATGCCAATCGCATTGGGGCCTGGGGATGGAGTTATGGTGGATATATGACTTCTTTGCTAATGACCAAAGGAGCCGATTATTTTAAAGCAGCAGTGGCAGTAGCTCCTGTTACAAACTGGAGATACTATGACACCATATACACAGAACGTTACCTTCAAACACCACAAATGAATGCTTCGGGTTATGATGACAACTCCCCTATAAATTTCACTAAATTATTGAAAGGTGAGTTCTTATTAGTTCATGGAACCACCGATGATAATGTTCACATGCAGAACTCAATGGAGTTTGTGACATCCCTGGTAAAAGAAAATAAGCAGTTTGAATCATTTTATTATCCTAACAAAGCACACGGAATTTCAGGTGTGAGATTGCATTTGTATACCAAAATGACGAATTTCTTTTTGGAGAAATTGTAATTGATAAGTAAAAGGATTCAATCATAAAAATAGCTGAAAGATCATCCTTTTGGATTTTACTTTTTTTCAACCAGTTTGATTTCTGCTAGTTGCTTTTATATATAATATTGCTTCATTTCATCAAAAGAAAAATTGCAAAAAAACTAAAGAAATAAAGAACTAATAAACTAAAGAACTAAAAAACGTCTCAGCGCCTCTACCATTTGCCCGCCATTTGAGCTACCTAAAATTTTAACACTTTGTTGAGATTTATCAGCATAAAAAAAATGAATTTTATTCTCGGCATATTCAATTTTGGAAAGCCCCTGAATCGGCAATTTTGTAGGTTTTCCAAAAAGCGAACTTTTGAAAGTGATTTCATTTTGAGAAACAGTAAATCCTCTTTTTATTTTCTTTTCAGGAACCATTACTCCTTTGAAAATGGCAATAAATCCTGCCAGAAAATATCCATGTGCAGGTTGAAAACCTTTCATTGCATCGTACATGTTTGCACCTAAGGCGATGATTAAAAACCCGGTGAAAACAGTTATCGTGTCTGCTCCCATAAAGCTGGCAGAACCCGGTTTAATAAACTCTTTTACCGACACAATTACAACTATAATTGCTGCCAAACAGCTAAAAAACTTAATTCCCGATAACAATACCGTTTCATGACTCGATGATATTGCCGACATAAACAATACTAAACCCGGAATAGCCGTTGCCAGCATCATTCCAAATCGTTTCTTTTTGTCGGGAAGCATTGGAATAAATATTTCGGAATCGGTATTTTCTTCAATTTGATGATCTGAATTCATAATTTTTCTTCTTACTAATTTTTCCTGATCCTGAGATACAGGGCTTTTTATTGTTATGTAATTAAATTTTCCCGTCTCTTTTGTACCGGGTAATCATAGTTCCGTATTGGTAAAAAAGTTTATCATTTAAACTAATTTTGATTTTTGTGACAAATCTCACCAAACTTTGGCTAAAGATACCCTAATTTTGCATTCAACCGAAACGAAGCATGAACTGGATCCAATTAACTGATGTTGAAGCCATCAAGAAATTTAATGAGGAATCAAAACAGAATCCTGACAGGAGTTTTGTGATATTTAAACACAGTACCCGATGCAGTACGAGCCGTATGGCATTAAAGATGTTTGAATCGGGTTGGGAAAATTCCATTCCCGCCTATTTTGTTAATGTGGTTGAGAATAGGCCTGCCTCCAACCAGGTTGCAAACCAATACCGGGTTGAGCACGAATCACCACAGATTTTGGTGATCAAAAATGGCCAATGCATTTATGATGCCTCCCATTCCTCAATCGACCCGCACGAAGTTGCCCGAAATTTATAATCGTCTCTTTGAGGAACAGTTGCAATTTTAGATTTGGATGTTATTTCCTTGAAAACGATTCTAAAACCAACCCTTTGAACTTTTCCTTCTACTGGTTCCGCTTAAACCTAGAGCCCCAAGTAGCCCTCTGGTAAGTTCTCGTGCTACAGTGCGCATCACCTGACGACCAACAGTACTGTCAACTACATCGCCAATTACAGTAGTCTCTTTTTCTTTTCCGGCCGATTTATTTTTACCGGTTGTTTCACTCGTAGCAGTCGAATCCTCCAACTTTCTTGTCAGCAACTCAAATGCACTTTCCTCATCTACTTCTTGATTATACTTTCTAACCAAAGGCGACCTTGAAATAAGAATATCAATCTCAGCAGGAGTCAAAATATCCATCCTTGACTGCGGAGCACAGAGAAGAGTGTGTACAAGAGGCGTTGGAATACCCTTTTCATTTAATGTTGTAACGAGTGCCTCACCAATTCCCAATTGTGTTAACAAATCTTTGGTATTGTAGAAATCAGAAAGCGGATAATTTTCAGCAACTGTTTTTATGTTTTTGCGGTCCTTGGCGGTGAAGGCTCGCAACGAATGTTGAATTTTCAAACCCAACTGCGCAAGAACCGATTCAGGAACATCTGTCGGTTGTTGGGTGCAGAAAAACACTCCCACACCTTTCGAACGTATAAGTTTAATGATAGTCTCCATCTGAGCAAGTAACGCATCAGAGGCTTCACTAAATATTAAATGTGCCTCATCAATAAATATAGCAAGCTTGGGTTGATCAACATCTCCTTCTTCGGGAAAACTTGCATAAATTTCGGCTAACAGGCTAAGCATAAACGTAGCAAAAAGCTTTGGCTTATCCTGTATATCGGTGAGCCTGATGATATTCAGATAGCCTCGCCCCTTGTCGTCGATCCTCATCAAATCGCTTGGGTCAAATGATATTTCTCCAAAAAATTTATCGGCTTGTTGTTGCTCCAGTTCAATCACTTTACGGATGATTGTGGAAGTGGAAGCACTGCTGATTCTGCCGTACTCTTTCTCTATCGCTGACTTCCCTTCGTTGGTCAGATAAAGTAATACTTTTTTGAAATCTTTTAAGTCAACCAAAGGAAGATGGTTATCGTCGCAGTATTTAAACACCAGTGATACCACACCCGATTGAGTGTCGTTCAGCTCGAGGATCTTTGAAAAAAGAACAGGACCAAACTCAGTGACCGTTGCCCGGAGCTGAATCCCTTTTTCATCGGAGATGGTTAAAAATTCAACAGGATATCCGGTTGCTTCCCAGGGAGCACCAATTTTAACATGTCTTTCATCAATCTTTGCATTTGTTTCTCCCGGTGCGCCCAAACCGCTAAGGTCACCCTTAATGTCCATCATCAAGCACGGAACCCCTTTCCGCGAAAGCGCCTCAACTAAACCCTGAAGTGTTTTGGTTTTTCCGGTGCCTGTGGCTCCAGCTATCAAACCATGCCGGTTTAACATTTTTAATGGAATTTTTACATGCACACCTGCAACACTTTCACCATTAAGCATACCTCCTCCGAGTACTATAAAATCGCCTTGGCAGGAGTAACCGTTATTAATAGATTCTGAAAACTTATTGCTCATGATGCTATTTACTTACATTTGTTTTTAACACAGGGTGACCATTTAAAATTATTCTTCCACCAGCACAATAAAATCCTTCACAAAGGGATCGGTATGTTTCATAATTTCATCAATAAAGTTGGCACCGTAGCTGATATAAAAAGGGATGAAATTATCCTGGCGCTCTTGCAGTCCGCCTTCCGGAAATAATTTCTCCTTCAGTTTTTGCACTTGATTCACCAACGTTTCATTTTTCTTTTTCAGCGCCCTCCGGCCTTTCTCTTCAATCATTTTAATTCCATTCAACGATTTTTGTTTTTCACCTTCAATTGCCTGCACCAGCGACGGATCCAGCTTCGCAAAGGTTTCCGACATGGCAGAAAAGGCTTTTTGAACCTCAGCAGCATAGGATTCTGTGCCAACATGCACATCGGATAAATTTTCGAGAATTTTCAATACAAGGAAATCAGTGCTTTGAAAAATATCTTTTATTTCCAAATCAAGCTTGACGAATCGGCCCCACGTTGGCCGATCAACAATCATCATACAATTACGCAGAAAAAGTATCGGAAAAGGAATAGGAGAAGCTTCGAAATAGGATTTAAATTCCAGCCAATAATTCAGCTCTCCGGGCCCACCGATATAAGCCAGATTGGGAAGAATTTTTTCCTGATACAAAGGACGCATCACAACGTTCGGACTAAAGTATTCGGGGTGTGCCGAAAGCTCGTTCAGCAGTTGATCTTTTGTGAATTTTATTTCGGTGTTCAGAACCTTGAATACGCCATCTTCATTTATAATTCGTTCCCTCAAATTATCATCCATATAAAAAAGGTTGATCTCACGTGGCGTCACCTGAATCTTATAATTTTCGCCGAAAGCTTTTGATTGAGCAGTAACTTCACGGAATGCCAGATGTTCGAACAAATCTGTTTTCATCTCTTCTTCGAAAAGCTTTTTCAGTTCTCTATCATCACCATCAATAACTACCAAACCATATTTCCCGAAAATATGATGTATTATTTTACGGGTGGCTTCTGCCAGATTCTCTGATTTTCCATAGGCTTCCGTAAAGAATTCCACCAACTCCTGCTGACCACCGATTAAGTTCTTAAACTCCTCTAACACGGTATGGAATCCATCGAGCTTTAACTTTCCGGCAGCACCACCGGCCTCACGGGTCCACATAATGTTTTTACCATAAATTCTCGCATAATTGATTTCAGCAAAATCATGATCTTCGGAAGCCATCCAAAAAATTGGTACAAAATGGTTTTGCGGGTGACTTTTTTGAAGTTCCTCTGCCAACTTAATGGTGGTAGCAATTTTATAAATCGAATATAATGGGCCCGTGAAGAGGTTTAACTGGTGGCCGGTGGTAACAGTAAAAGTATTTTCAGACAGCAAATTTTTTATTGATGCACTTGCCTTTTGATTTTTTTCATTAGATGTTTCGAGGAGCTTGCCGTATTGCCCGGTCAAACTGTCAACTAAAACCTTTCTGTTTACCGGTACAAGTCTCCTGCTTTCAATAGCTTTCTCGAATGAGCCTGGATGTGGAGGTAACTTATAAAAAGGTTTTAACTTTTCATCTCCCGAAAGATAATCATCCACCAAAGGTGAAAACTGATGGGTTTCGGAGAAAGGAACCAACGACTTTTGCATAAATGAGCTTTGATGCAAAGATAGGCATTCGGGAAAAAAGGTGACCTGTCAGGTGGCAACAGATATCTGCTTCGCAGCTTCTCTCTTCTTTTTATATATTGAAATCCAATAAATAAGTAACGGAACTCCTATAAAAGTAGGCCATAACCATTGAATGATTCCCGGAAGAAAATTCATGTTGACAGCTGAAAAGGCCGAAACGGTAGCTATGTAACCGCCAACCATTCCACTCATGTGATGATACATCCAGTTTTCTTTGTGGTGGTCGCGGATGGTAAAGGTCTTAATATCGTTGATAACAGACCAGCATCCAATGACGCCAAAAACAGTTGAAATATATCCAAATGGTGCCGCAATATTTGAAGAAAGAACTGAAATTCCCAATACTATAAGTCCGGCACAGAACAATCCTGAAACAGCAACCAGTATCCAGTCAACTTTCGCTACATCCTTAAATGAGTTCACATGTCGCCGGTATAAAGCGCGGTATCCTGAAGCGACTAAATAAAAGCTGAATATACCCACCATTGCAAGAAATATGTTGGACTTGATGGCCGACATGCCCATTGCAGTGATCCCCACCACACACATACTCCAGAAAAAAATCTTCCCCCACAAACGGTGTTGGCGTCCTCCTTTTTTAACAACCATAGCCATTGGAGCAACTACAAGCGCCAAAAAACCTGATACAATGTGCGGGAATAAAAACAAATTGAATATATTTTCCATAGTTCCTGATTTTTTTCAGAAACAAATGTAAACCAGGAATAAACGATTGATTTATAAAAGGGATAGCTTGCAACTTTTAGGGATGAAAAACTAAAATTTGGGATCAATGGCAATTAAACCCTTGAAAAAATTACTACTGCTTATGCAATTTGGTCAACAACGACTTAACCTGACCTGCCGATCGGCGGGCAACGGGAACGGTTTCATCGATATTGTCAAAAACCAATCGATACCCTTGCGAATTTCCTTCGACCTGTTTCACCTTTCTCAGGTTCACTAAAAAAGCACGGTGTGTTCTGATGATGAACAAAGATGTGTTCATGTCTTCAATTCTTTTCAAAGTGCTACGGATCAGGGCCCTTTTAATAATGCCATTTTCAACATAAACGATATCGGTATAATTTTCGGTTGATTCAGCAAAAAGAAACTGATTCGGGGTCAACTTAATTTCGTCCTTTAAATTTTCGGAATTAAAAACTAAAATGGCCTCCGGAACAGGGCCTGATAAAGGATTGGATAAATTCAAATTGATCCTTTTTGCTTCTTTGAGGTTGATCCGCAACAAGGTAATCGTTCTTATTAGAGTAATGACCGTTACCGGGAAAATACCTATCAGAATCGTATAGAATTGAAAGGTGAGTAACGTGGAACCACTGATTCCGGTAAAACCGAGAATATTACTATAAAAAAGATTTCCAAGTCCAATAAGCATCACCACTATCAAAATCCAAACAATATTTTTGATAACCGTCCATTCCGCTTCATTAAAAAACATTGGGAAGGCGGGCATAATAAGTCGATCACACAAAATTGAAATTACAAAAGTGATCATTCCATAGCCAACATAAACGGCAAACATTTTTACCAGAGGAAATTTAACCGGATCTACAGAATCCAACCCAAACGGCTGAAAAATTATAAGAAAAAACACTACAAATAAACTAATAGCCAGACTTGAAAACAGCTGTGTTTTGGGGTCCTCTTCAAAAGGATAGGGCTGAGTGAATAACCGGACTATCTTGTTCATATGAACGCAATATACATTAAACAGGTGTACCAAATAAATCAAATTCGCCTGAAGAAGTAATTTTTATGTTGGCGAAACTTCCAACCCTCAAATACACATTGGAGGCCTCAACAAGAACTTCATTATCCACTTCGGGAGAATCGGCCTCTGTGCGACCCACAAAATAAGTGCCTTCTTTTCTGTCAATCAACACTTTATAAGTATTTCCAACTTTCGATTCATTAATTGCCAAAGATATTTCCTGCTGAACTGCCATAACGGCAGACACCCGATCCTGTTTAACTTCTGCAGGAACGTTATCCTTTAACTCGAATGCGTGGGTATTTTCCTCGTGTGAATATTCAAAAATCCCGAGCCGGTCGAAACGGATGTCCTTTATGAAATCAACCATCTCCTGATGGTCCTTTTCAGTTTCGCCGGGATAACCTGCAATCATTGTGGTTCGCAATGCAATGCCAGGAACCTTTTGCCGGAAAGCATCAATCAACTCATAGGTCCTTTTGCGGGTTGTACCTCTTCTCATCGATTTCAGCATTGGATCACTAATATGTTGAAGCGGAATATCGAGGTAATTACAGATATTACTTCTTTTGCGCATCACATCCAAAACATCTTCAGGGAAACCAGCCGGAAAAGCATAATGCAAACGGATCCATTCAATGCCTTCCACATCAGCCAACCGGTTCATCAGTTCAGCCAGACGGCGTTCTTTGTAAATATCTAATCCGTAATAAGTAGAATCTTGGGCAATAAGTAACAGTTCTTTGGTTCCTTTTGAGGCTAGATGAGTGGCTTCTTTAACCAGTTGCTCCATAGGTTTTGAAACATGCATGCCACGCATCAGGGGGATGGCGCAAAACGAACAGGGGCGGTCGCAACCCTCCGATATTTTCATATAGGCAAAGTGGCGGGGTGTTGTGATCATACGCTCCCCAACGAGTTCGTGTTTGTAATCGGCACCGAGAGTCTTAAGCAATAACGGAAGATCCCGTGTTCCGAAATAGTGGTCGACATTGGAAATCTCTTTTTCAAGATCTGGTTTATATCGCTCCGACAAACATCCGGTAACTATGAGCTGATCTATTTTACCGGCCTGCTTTTGTTTGGCGTAATGGAGAATGGTATCGATAGATTCCTGCTTGGCATTGTCAATAAATCCACAGGTGTTGATAATCACAATATCTGATTCTTTAGAAACCGCTTCGTGTTTAACATCAAAATCGTTGGCAATGAGTTGACCCATTAACACCTCGGAATCGACGGTATTTTTTGAGCATCCCAGTGTCACCACGTTAATCCTGTTCTTCTTATTGGTTTTTGTTTTCAAGCTTTGCTTAGTAAAATGCGTTAAATTGTGCTTTGTCGTATTTAATTCTGACTTCCTGAGGTATAAATGGATTAATGGCTTTGAACAATTGTTCGGAGTACCTGACCCAGCAATTAACTGTTTTATAATAATGAGAACGGTTGCCGTAGCTGATAGTTAATTCCATTATTCTGGGGTAATAATTCTTCTCGTCGTAGTCCACCGGATTAAAATTGTTGTTGTAAAGATCATCGAGTGAATCGAGGGGAAATGATTTCAGAAAACCAGAAAGCGATTTACTCTCCTTTTTAGTGAGCTTGCGCTGATGATATTTAACCGGCGAGCGGCCATAATCACCCAAACCGGTAATAACAAGTGAATCATCGGTGATTCGGTATTCGAGCCTGTTGTTATAGATGGAGGCATTATCAACTATATGAACTAAAAATTGTTTAGATTGAGCAGACGATTGGTTGCAAGAGGCCAATATTAAAACCAAAATGACGAACAACCTTTTCGATCCCATTTCTTGATTATTTTTTCCTGTTGGATATTTACAGGATTTTAAACATCCTGTTTGAATAAAGAATCTACAAATTCTACTCTGTCGAAAGCCTGCAAGTCCTCCATTTTTTCACCTACACCAATATACTTTACCGGGATCTGAAACTGATCGGAGATACCAATAACCACTCCTCCTTTGGCTGTACCATCAAGTTTGGTAAGGGCCAGTGCGTTTACCTCGGTGGCAGCGGTGAATTGTTTAGCTTGTTCTATGGCGTTTTGTCCGGTAGATGCATCCAAAACTAAAAGCACTTCATGAGGTGCATCGGGAATCACTTTTTGCATCACCCGTTTAATTTTAGAAAGCTCGTTCATAAGATTGACTTTATTATGCAGTCGGCCCGCTGTATCGATAATACAAACATCGGCACGCTGAGCAACGGCAGCCTGCACGGTATCGAAGGCTACAGAAGCAGGATCGGCACCCATTCCCTGTGAAACAATTGGAACATCAACCCTTTTTGACCAGATTGTAAGTTGATCAACGGCAGCAGCCCTGAAGGTATCGGCAGCACCGAGAATTACCTTCTTACCATCCTTCTTTAACTGATAAGATAACTTGCCAATAGTGGTGGTTTTGCCTACACCATTTACACCAACTACCAAAATTACATAGGGTTTAGCAGCCACTGCGGTGGTTCTGCTTGCTCCAAAGGCAATTTCATTTTCGGTGAGAAGAGCAGTGACTTCTTCACGGAGCAACTTGTTGAGTTCGGAAGTATTGATAAATTTATCTTTTGCAACACGTTGCTGAAGCCTGTCGATTATTTTGAGGGTGGTGGGAACACCAACATCGGACGACAGCAGTATTTCTTCGATATTATCAAGAACCTCATCATCAACTGTTGATTTGCCAATAACCGCTTTGGTGAGTCTTGAAAAAACACTCTCACGCGTTTTGGAAAGACCCTGATCAAGGTCCTCTTTCTTACCCTTTTTAAAGAAATCGAATAATCCCATGTTTTATTTGGTTGGCTAAAAAACTTAAAAAAATAAAAAAAGCCTCCTTCACAACGAAAGAAGCTCTTAATCTCTTAGCTATATCACTAATTATTTTTCTTTAAGGAAATCTTTAATGTGGTCGTTATGTACAACTTCCTCTCTGAAGGAATAGCCACCTGAACCTGATTTTACCATTTTAATCACTTTGGAAAATTCTTTTCCTTTTCCTGATTTTAGCGTTGCAACAACTTTCTTTGCCATGACTGATTATGCTATACGATGATTATTTAATTTCTTTATGAACGGTCATTTTCTTCATGATCGGGTTGAATTTTTTCAATTCCAAACGCTCAGAAGTATTTTTCTTGTTCTTAGTAGTGATATAGCGTGAAGTTCCGGGCAAACCGCTGTTCTTATGTTCGGTGCATTCCATGATCACCTGTACCCTGTTACCTTTCTTTGCCATTTTTTATAATGCTTTAATTTTAGAGCCTGCAAAGATAATACGTTCGGTGAAGAATAACAAATAACTATTCAATTATTTGATGACGATTTAACCGGAAGGATTCCGAATGTGACCGGATCCAAAATTAACGTATTTTAATTAAAGTATTAATTTAAGTTGATATTTATATTATGTTAAAAATTAGGCTATTATATTATTGATATAATGTTTTAAATTAAGTGACATTAGCGGTTGATAGTTTGCTGAAATAGAAATAAAAGTGAATCAGGTTTTAAAAGCATGACAATTGGGGATCATATTAAATGAGAAAAGGACCAGGAACAACAGCTTTAAACAAACTGTGTGTTCCTGATCCCTTGCATCCGGTCCCGGTAAAGAGTTAAAGTTTTCCGGTTTTCAAAACCTGGTTGATGCATGCGGTAATCCCTTTTTTATTAATGGTACGCAACGCAGAGGTTGATACCTTTAGGGTTACCCACTCCCCTGTTTCAGGGAGATAAAATTTCTTGAACTGCAAATTTGGATTAAATCTGCGTTTGGTTTTCTTATTGGAGAAGGAAACATTGTTTCCTACAATTGACTTCTTTCCGGTTAAATCACAAATCCTTGACATGATAATACGTATTTTTTCGAATAAGGAGTGCAAAGATATACTATTTGATTCAAATTGACAATATAGAGATGAATTTTTATTCGGGTAAGTTTAAAAGTTCTTTTCTCAATAGGTTAAATGCATACAAAGAGCTCATTTGTATATTCCTGAATCGGTTGTTACCGAAGAGAAACTTCTTGGCAAATACCTTGTCGGGACCGGCAATACCAATCCAGACAGTACCTACAGGCTTCTCTTCAGACCCTCCACCCGGACCGGCAACGCCTGTTGTGGAAAGCGACCAGGTGGTTCCGAGTTTGTTACGAACTCCAACAGCCATAGCCATAGCAACTTCTTCACTAACAGCACCTTTCGATTCAATCACTTTTGGATCGACATCTAATATTCTCGATTTTACATCATTTGCGTAAGAGATCGTGGATCCAATATAATAATCGGAAGATCCGGGGACAGAGGTTACAAGATGAGACAAATACCCACCGGTGCAACTTTCGGCGATGGCAAGAGTTTGTTTTCGATCTCTTAACAAGGCACCTAAAACACTTTCGGTGGTATCAGATCCAAAACCAAAAATGTATTGAGAAATAATTGACTTGGCCAGTTCCGCAAGTCTCATTACTTCTTTTTGAATGGTTACATCAGAAGCATAGCAACTCAATCGTAACTTAACAGTGCCAATGGAAGGCAAATAAGCCAATTTAATGTATGGCGGAAGAGCCGATTCCCAATCGTATAATAAATCGGCCAGGAATGATTCTCCCACGCCAATAGTATTCATAGTATAGTGAAAAACTTCGGGCAATTTAAATTTATCCGAAAGCCAGGGCAGTAAAAAGTCATCCATCATAGCCTTCATTTCATAGGGCACTCCGGGCATTGAAACATACACTTTTCCCAACTCATTGAAGAGCATACCCGGAGCGGTTCCGTGGTTATTAAAAATGGTAATGCACTTAACCGGAACTTCCGCCTGTTTACGATTGGTTTCGGTAAGTTCACGTCCACGACTGGTGAAGTAGGCTGCCAGATGATTCAGGACTTGTTGATTTACTTCCAAACCGGAATCAAAATAATTACAAAGAGTTTCTTTTGTCAGATCATCTCTTGTTGGACCTAATCCCCCGGTAATTAAAATAATGTCGGCACGTGTTTTAGCTTGATCTAAAGCTTCAATGATATGTTGTTTGTCATCGCTCACTGAAGTGATTTGTTTGACTCTAAGCCCCGATTCATTAAGGCGGGTGGCCATCCACGCTGAGTTGGTATCAATTACTTGTCCGATGAGTAATTCATCACCGATTGTTATAATTTCGCAATTCATGTTGCAAAGATGAGGATTAATCTCAATCTTGCTAAATACAAGTTTGGCAAACCATTTGCTATGCACCCTCCGAACATCGGTTAAAAGGATGTTCAATCAATCTCCAAATCAAATTCTTATGAAAAAAATTGTTTTATCCGCTGCTATTTCCTTTATCCTGATTCAATCCAACTCTTTTGCACAGGTAAACCTCAACAACATCCTCAACTCAGCAAGCAATACGACCGGACAGGGGCTGTCGGAAGATAAAATTGTTAAGGGACTCAAAGAAGCACTTGCGCTGGGAACTAAAAAATCGACTGAAAATGCTTCCAAAATTGATGGGTATTTTAAGAATCCACTAATAAAAATTCCTTTTCCAAAAGAGGCTGCTGAGATGGAAAAAACGCTGAAGTCTTTGGGAATGTCGAAACAAGTGGACACATTTATTAAAACAATGAACAGAGCAGCTGAAGATGCTGCGGTAAAAGCCACTCCGATTTTCATTAATGCTATTACCAATATGAGCATTACTGATGGAATCAAAATTTTAAGAGGAGGTGAAAATGCAGCCACTTTGTATTTACTTAACAGCACCAATACCGGGCTCACCAAAGAATTTAAGCCGGTAATTCAGAAATCGCTCCAAAAGGTTGAAATCACCAAATACTGGAATCCTTTAGTTAAAAGGTATAATCAGGTTCCAATGGTGAAAAAAATGAATCCTAATCTCGATGATTATGTGACCAACAAAGCGATTGAAGGTCTTTTTAAGATGATTGCACAGGAAGAAAATAAAATAAGAAAAGATCCGCAAGCCAGAGTTACAGATCTTCTCAAAGATGTTTTTGGTACTAAATAGTTTTAGAAAGTAACTGTAATTTTATCAGGATCCACTTCGGCAGGGTGTATGCTCAAAACAGGAATCTTTGAATTGTTCACTACTTTGGTTGCATAAGTACCCAACAGGTATCCGGTAATAGAGGGCTCCTGTTCGGTCATGATTACCAGCAAATCGGCATCGGCCGCTTCGGCAGCTTTCATGGTCATACCTGATAAATCGTTACCTTCAACAAAAGTGGTATCATAATTTAAATCATGTTTCATCACAAATTCCTCCACCTGCTCCACCTTAATTTTAAATTTCCGGATCAAATCGGCTCCTGAAAAATTGATAAGACCTACAATATGAATACGAGCGCCATAACACTTTGCCAATCCTACTGCAAAAGGAACTTTTTGTCTGGACTCATTGGATTCATCAATAGGAATAACAATTTTCCTAAACCCAAGCCCTTTTGCATGAGTTTGCACCGATAAAACCGGGCAAGGGGCTTCCTGAACAACTCTGGAAGTGTTGGTACCGACAGAGAATTTTTGATACCCGCTGCTTCCATGGGTTCCCATGATAATAACATCGGCATCAATTTCTTTTGCAACAGCACAGATTTTTTTATAAATACGTCCTACTTCGGTTCTTATTTTAAGGGCAATACCCGATTTAAGGTGAATTTCGCGTGCAAGTTGCTCCAGCTTTTCATTGGTGGCTGTTTCAATTTTTTTCTCGAATCCACTCAAGGCGTGGCTTATTGCTGATGTAAAGGATACAGTTTCTACAATGTGCAAAAGCGTAATTTCTGATTGAAGCAGCTTAGCCATAAAAATCGCATGTTCCAGACTTAGCTCGGCAGTTTCTGAGAAATCATAAGGAATTACGATTTTTTGTATAAGGCTTTCAGGTTTTGGAGTCATGTTGCTTAAATATAAGTATTGAGAATAGATGCAGTAGTATCCTTTTTAGGAAATGGTCGGATAGACAAAACCGGAATTTCTGAATTATTAATTATTTCCTGAGCCGCTGAAGATATGAATAAATCTTTAAAACCAACTTCCTGTTGTGTCATAATCATAATTAGATCGGCATCCACCCTCTTAGCAATCTTGAGCACTTCTTCAGCAACATCCGATCCTGAAACAAACTCGGTAGTACATTTTATTCCTGATGCCTGAATAAATTCACTCACCTGATTCATCTGCCTTGTGAGTTTGTTCATAATGAACTCGTCGTCACTTTCTACAATAGTGGCAACATAAATTACCGATCCAAACATGCCGGCCAGTTCAATGGCCTTATCAACTTTCTCTTTGGTTTCTTTAGTCAAATCGAGTGGCAACAAAATATGTTTACAACCAAAACGGTGATCTTTTCCTTTAATTGTAATTACCGGACATTCAGCTTCCCTAACCACCCGTGAGGCATTGGAACCGAGGATTCGTTTTTTGAAACCTATTGCTCCCATCGTTCCCATAACTATAAAACTGGCATTGAGCTCTTTGGCTGCTTCGGTAATTTGCTCATAAATTTTGCCTACCCTTATCACAATATTCACCTTCACACCTGCTTCGGCCTTAACTTTAGAGGCAAGTTGCTCCAAACGGGCTTTCACACCATCCTTCAAAAACCCTTCATAATTAGGTTTTGATGAATCAGAGTCTTGAAATGTTTTTACAAAATCCTCATCTATAACATTCAATAAGGTAATTTCAGATTTGGTAAGTCGTGCTAAATTATAAGATTGACTCAATGCAATCATCGATTGATCTCCAAAATCAACCGGAACTATTATTTGTCCTGCTTCGCTACTCATTAAATACTTTTAAATTTGTTGTTTACAAAATTATACTTTCCCACCTTATGAAACAAATACCCGAATCAGAACTTATTTTAAATAAGGACAATAGTGTTTATCACTTGAATTTACTTCCGGAGGATATCTCCGAAACCATCATAAATGTGGGTGATCCCGACAGGGTCCACAAAGTGAGTTCTTTTTTTGATACCATAGAGGTAAAAAAGCAAAAACGTGAATTTGTAACCCACACCGGAACCTATAAAGGCAAGAGAATCACTGTGTTGTCGACCGGTATCGGTACAGATAATATAGACATAGTTTACAACGAATTGGATGCATTGGTCAATATAGACTTAAAAACCAGGATTATAAAAGATAAGCTTACGAGCTTGAATTTGATAAGGATTGGGACTTCGGGGGCTTTACAGGAAGATATACCGGTAGATTCATTTGTGTGTTCAACCTATGGTTTGGGATTGGACGGATTGTTGAATTTTTACAAATTGAAAAATGAGGGCTTTGAACTGAAAATGATTGAAGCTTTCAGAAACCATTATCCCAACCAGGGAACATTGCCTCTCGCCTATCTCACTGCCGGATCAGGGATGCTTATTGATAAGTTATCAAAAGACATGGTAAAAGGTATTACGGCCTCCTGTTCGGGGTTTTATGGTCCTCAAGGAAGAATTTTGCGATTAGAGCTGGGGCGCGAAGACATGATTGAAAAATTGAACACCTTCCGCTATGAAGGCAACAGAATTACCAATTTTGAAATGGAAACAGGAGCCATGTATGGACTGGCCAGGCTTTTGGGCCACCACTGTTGTTCAACCAACGTGATAGTGGCTAACCGCATGGCTCAAAAATTTTCAAAAAATGCTGAACAGTCCATGAGAAATCTAATCCAAACAGTACTCGATCGAATCGTTTCATAAAAAAACGGCCGGAAATCCATGGATCACCGGCCGTTTTGCTACTATGTAAATTGTTTATTGCTTTACTATTCGTTCCCGGTAAACTCCTGAGTTGGTATTTACTTCCACCACGTAGGTTCCGTTTGCCAATTGTTCCCCTATTTCAAAAGAGTTGGCGCCTTTATTTCCGGCAGTTCCTGAATCATTTAGCTTCAGCACAAGCTTCCCGGCAAGGTCATAGAAATTTATTACCGACACCACTTCAGAATCATCGCTTGTATACAGATTTATTTCAGAACCAATTAACGGATTCGGGTAAATAGAAACCAAACCTGCTTTCTTAAATGAAACCGATCTAATCTCTGACCAGCTTTCTTTCCCATCGAAATCAGTCTGTTTTAAACGGTAATAGTTGATGCCATTTGAAGGTGATTTGTCGTAGGCCGTATAACTATGAGAAGTTGAGGAGTTACCTGAACCCTCCACTGTACTCAAGTCAATAAATTCAACACCATTCAAACTTTTTTCAATTGTAAAAAAGTCGTTATTGATTTCAGCAGCCGTTACCCAGTCAATACGTACTGCATTGTTTTCACCTTTCACTTCGAAGGAAATTAGCTCTACCGGAAGCGGTGACAATGCCGATGAAAGCGTCCACCAGGTGTTTAACGAGTTGATTGTATTGGCAAGAGTAGTATTTGCAGTTGGGTTAGATTGAACACCTGTTGGTGGAAACCATCCAAGAGAAACAGGCTCCCACAACTGTGCACGTGGGTTGACTATACCTGAACGCTCTGCGGTGGTCACCGAGAAAATAAGGTTAGAAGTTGCACTTCCTATGCTTTCAATTCTCCAGAACCTGTCAACAGTACTTCCGCTGTTATCAGCACCAAAAACATCTCTCACATGAGTAACGGTTGGTGGATAAGGGCTGTTATCGGCTGCTGAATGATAAGTAGCTAAAATCACATCACCTGAACTACCTGCTATTGGTTGATAAGTAAATGGAATGTACTCAGATGAGTTGTATCCAAAAGGAACAGTAAAACTGCCTGTTGTTGTGATGTTCCATCTTACAGCTGCTGATCCGTCTTCGGTCTCACTGCGGATATAACCATTCGCTCTTGAAACAGTTGCACCATTTAAAACCTGAAGCATACGGCCACCTGCATTAGTAACATGATCATCATCGAGGTTCAACTCGCCGTCGGTCAGAAACAAAGAGGTTCTTACATACACCTCATCGTTCAATGGGTAAGCATATTCGGAATCATCGGTACCCTGGAAATTAATGTCCAGAATTCCATATCTGTGATTTGGAGTGATAGCTAAACCAATACCGGTTCCGGATATAATTTGATTGTTGGTTCCATTATATTCAACAGCACTTCCCGAATGAAGGAAATAGTTCATCCGGTTATTACCACTGATGATAGGATAAACAGTCGAACCTGCAGCAGTGCCCGAATACAATCCATTTGCATGTGCAGTAATCAGTCTTCCGCCATTATTTATATTTACCGAAGAATAGTAATTGGTTTGATTTCGGCCGACAATCATTTTTTCCCCCATGTTCAAGGTACCATTTACGTTAAGTGTAGTATGAGTGGCACTAATGGAACTGGTATGGGATGCTATCATCATGTCATATGGTGAAGTGGAGAAATCGGCTGTGGTTCCTGCGGTCACAATCTGTTTTACATGGCGAATATCAAATGCAGATGCATTTCGTCGCACTACTACCGTTCCTGCTTTGTCGTAGATAATATTACCGAATATCAACCTTGTTGAAAGATGAGCTCTGTGATCAAAAACTACATTATCGTTAAAGGTAACATTGTTTCCTTTAAAAATCATACGGTGTGTAGCAGTACTGGTTAGGCAACTGTCGAACATTACCACGGAGTTATCGAAAGTTGCATTTCCGTTAATGGTAACAGTTACAGGATCAGCCATGATAGTGGTTGCACGGGAATATAAAGTGGTACTGCTATTAACCAGGCTGTAATTCCCTTGAATATTCACATTGGAGGTACCATTGTACCATTTGATTACACTATAACCTGCGCTTTGATCAAAATCGCCAGCTATGTTCCAGTTGGAAAGTCCTCTATTTGAAGATAATGCAATACTTCCACCCGAGATCGTAAGGTTTCCGCCAATATTTCCTGTCACCTGATGTCCTCGTGCAGAAACTCCCTCGTAGGCATTGAATCTCACACGACCGGCACTCACCGACAAATCACCAATGATATCAACAGTTTCTGCTCCTGATGAAAGTGATGAGCTGAATAATCCATTAGCAGTTCCTGTTACAAAAAAGTTAGTGCCAATATTCAAATCCAAAACGGCATTATTGTTTCCGGGTTTGCTGATAAATGTAACTCTGTGTGTCGCATTTGTAAAGTTGATCATTAACTGACTTGAAATATTAACTGTGACAGTTCTTCCATCGGTAATTTCTCCTCTATGGAAATCGAAAACACTTCCCGAGATATTGAGATCTGTACATGATAGTAAGGAATTACCGTTGTTGCCAACAGCACTGTTATTCATTCCATAAAATGAAGCATTTTGAACATTTAAAGCCTCGGTAATATTAAGCACTACAGAACCAAGGTTTCGTGATTGAGAAAATATTCCACCGGTGACGGAAAGACTTCCATTGACAGTTATTCCGGTATTCTTAGAGCCAAGAGTATTATATTGACCATAAAATGTTGATGTAGTTCCACTTTGATTATAATTGCGACCCACTACATAATTTACAATTCCTCCACTCGTTGATCTAAATTGTGCATCGGTAAGAAATACATCATTGGTAACAGTGCAATTTATATTATCTAAATTCGATGCATTGACTGCTAAAAAAACTCTGGTAGTAGCACCCGAAACATTCAAATCACCATTAATAGTAACAGTCACAATTCCTGTTGATGAGTTAGTACCTTGAAAGTACGTGTTTCTGCTATTATCAATTGTGGTGGTACCTGAGATAAAAGTAACATCACCATCATAATAATCTCTGAAAGCAACCAAACTCGGCCCTCCGGTAATAAGGGTAGTACCATCAACATTCATATTAAATGAACCGGTTGCTCGCTTTAATCCTTCAAAAGAACCTCCGCTGATTGTAAAATTTCCATCCACATCGATGACTGCGGATCCAACATCTGTTACATTTAAACCTTCTACCACACTAAACCTGTGACTCACAGAAAGGTTACCTATCACATGCCAGTTGAGATTACCAACCGACCTATACATTATGGTAGAATATCCTGAGGCAGTACTGTTGTCTGTATAATTTCCCGTTACCAAAGTCAGATTTCGTGGTGCACCTGTTTGAAATAAAATCCGTCCGGATCCAGAAATAATCACATCCTTTAATGTCAATGCAGTAGACATTCCTGAGCCATCATCCAAGACCAGGGATCCGGCGTTCACAGTAAGAGTGCCTTGAATTCTTGCAGGAGCAAATAATCCTGACTGATTCCAATACCCTGTTGTATTAAAGGTTAAATTTCCTATATTTCCACTTATTGCAGAAGCAAAAGGCAAAGAATAACTGCTCCAGTTATTGACAATGATTGTACTTGTTGAAGCGATACTTTCAGAACCATTAAAAATAGTTGAAGGGGCATCACTTGTATTATTATGTGTATAGACAGCAGAACCGGTAAGATTTAAAATTCCATTAATAGTTATAACCTGATCTGAAATCAGATTCCCACCGGTATTAATTGTAACGTTACCCAAGATCACTATTACATCGGCATTAACCTGATGATTAATTACTACGTTATCGGTACAATTTGGTACTACACCGCCTGTCCATGTGGCAGGATTTGACCAGACACCATTTGTTGCAGTAGTGAAAATTCCTCCTGTTCCAGCAGCATAAAGGGAACCATGATTAATTCCGGCACCGGGTGCATTACCTGTAATAATTGCTGTTCCTCCCACTATAGTTCTTAAAATTGAACCAGAAACATTTGGTGCTGTAGATCTGACTTCAATATATCTTATCCTTAATATATCGCTCAATGTATTGCCTGCAACTGTTAATGTAACTGTAATTGTTGATGCATTTACCAGCAATGTGGTATTGGTGATGTCTCTTCCAGATTGGAATACCACATTGCCAACTCCGGGATTAAATTCAAATCCAGTGGGTGCAGTCAGAATATAGGTCGTTCCGCTTTGGATAGCAAAATCATTAACATTTGTTTCTGAAATAACCATGTTTGAAAGAACAGTGTATGTTCCACCCGGTGCAAGTTGAAGACAGTCGCCGCCAATTGAAGGTGCAATTGTAACATTAGCATTGACAGAGTAATTGTACAGCAACATAATGATGAAGCTTAATAAGTACTGCAATCCTCTTTGAAATCTCGTTTTCATTTTGAGTTAGTTGTGAATGACGTTGTTATCATTCGGTTTAAAATTGTCAAATAAGTTCAACCCGTTTTGCATTAATACAACACAAACAGGAATTAAGATTTTCTAAAAGCACATGATTCTTACATTTTTTAAATCTGGAATCGGAAAATGTCACAACAGGCATTTAATATAAGTAAAAACTGAAATACAACCACTTAACAAATTATGGAAATAACCTAAAGAGGTCAAAATTTCATCTTGAATAGATATTATTTTATCTAAAAATTGCAATTTCTTACAGAATTAATAAAACACCATGGATACAGTGTAAATGTTTAGAAAGGTTAGTATTTCTACAAATGATTTTCTTTTTAATGGCGACTAGTTTTGATAAATGATTTTGATGACTCTTTATTGATGTTCAAAAAACATCAGCATCAATTTATACCAAATTGAATACATACAAAAAATTTCAACATCCGATTCTCATAAGCACTTCCAGAATAATAATTAGATAATGGAAATTCTATTTTATAGAAAATTATGGAGTTACATAATATATTAATTATCAATAATCTAACCTTAATAAAAATCATACATATTGACTTTTTTGAATATTTTCAGAACCCTGGCAAGCAGAATTCAGTATAAAGCGATAATCATATTGTCGTATTGATTGATTTGAACTTATTGAAGCCTACACACCTAATTAAAATTCCATTTATTTATGAATCGGTATTTACCTATCGTTCTACTGTTACACACACTAATATTTACAGTGTCTGTTAAAACAGCACATGCTGCTGTAACTGTAACTCCTGCTTCGGGATTATGTTTAAATATAGCTCCGGGTGCATTCACCGGCATAGGAAACATAATAATTGATGAAAACAACGATGCTGATTTTGCTGTTGGGGCATTCATGACATTAATATTATCAGCTCCGGCAGGCTTTGCATTTCAAGCAGGAACCGGAACTGTATCTTATACAGGAAGCAGAAATATTACTGCAGCAAGTATTGTAGTAGCGGCAGGAACCATAACTGTAACTTTTTCAACTGGTGGTACCAACAGAGATGACAGGATGACCATTAGTGGAATATTAGCCCGATCGACACTGGCCGGTTCAGCAGGAAACATTTTAAGAACAGGAGGTACTGCTACAATAAGTGGTGATGCAACAGGTGGAGGTATTAACCACGGAACACTAACATCAAGTAACACAGGTATTACAATCACATCTGCCGCAGCAGGAAACTGGGGCAATGGGGCAACCTGGGCAGGGGGTGTGGTTCCTTCCTGTAATGCCAATGTAGTAATTATACATAATGTGAATGGTACTGTTAACGCATCTGTAAATAATCTAACAATAAATACCGGAGGCAATCTTACTGCGAATAATGCTGTCACCGTAGCGGGAACTTTTACTTTAGCCGGTTCAGGAAGTTATATTCATAATAATGGTGCTAACGCAAGCTCCACTATTTTTGCAGGTGCCGAAAGCTTTAGTCCAACTTCTACAATTACAATTGAAATCTGGTACAATACCGGTGTTCCTTTTCCAACCAATGTAGCAGGTAATTTCGGAAATATAACTTTTAGCGAAGGAAATGGATGGTCACAGGACGGTTTATTTTCTCCCGCAAGAATTAAAGGAACCTTATCTGTTAATTCAGGTCAAATAACCATGGATGACGGCACAGGTATGACTACAGCATTGACTTTACAGGATGTAGTGATAAACGGAACCGGGGTTCTGCGAATGGCAACCGGTACCAACCGTAATTTAACTTTAGTGTCAGGAAATTATATCGATACCAGGGTTGGAGGGAGTTCGTATTCGGGAATTCAATTTAACTGTGCAGGAAGTGTGTCATGGACAGTTAATGGAAATGTAACTATCAATCCTAACTGGAGTTATTTTGAAGGAACCGGTACAACGTCCGGAAACTCTAACATTACAGTCAATGGTGATTTTAATGTGACCGGCGGATTGTTTGATTTTAACAGAAATGTAGATGCACCCTTAACAATTGTGGTAACAGGAAACACTACTATTTCAGGAAATCCGGGATGGGTTCGATTCCTTGACAGGAACGACGAGGCATTAAACTTTACTACAACCAATTTTTATATCAATGGAGGTACTAATTCCACTTTTCTGGGAGGTACTGCACCCACCGGGCCAGCAACTTTTAACATTTTAAATGATTTTATACTCAATGGCGTGTCTACAGGTGCCACTTTGGTTAATAATGGAGGAAATCCTTCAACTACTACCTTGAATGTGGGCCGCGATCTTATTGTTAATAGCAGCGATTTATATTTTGCCAATTCAAATGGAGCTATAAATGTAAATGTAGGCAGAAACATTACCGTAGACGGATCAAACGGCGACTTATTTGGTCAAGTTAGAGTAGGAACTACATCAGCTGTTAATGTGGATGTTGTTGGTACAGTACAAATCAACAATGGTGATTTTTATATTTCTTTTGGTCTTGGTAACATCACACTTGATGTAGTCGAAAACCTAATCATTAATAACGGGAGATTTAATGGTATAAATAATCTTACTTCAGCTAATAATGGATCGGCAACACTGACTGTAAATGATATCGATTTTAATGGTGGAACTTTCCATTTAGTAAATTCAATTATTAGCGATGGAAAAACTGTTCAGGTCAATTGCAACAACGACATGTTGGTGGATTTTATGAACACTACCGATGTTTTTACTTTCATTGGTATTGCAAATGCTACAAACAATGCCATTCTTGATGTAAACATTGGCAATAATTTGACTATTAGTGGAAACTTTCCCGGTTCATATTTCCTGTCGAGTGCGTCTACCGGCAATGAAACTTTTGATATAGCCGGCAATATGACCATAAATGCCGGTGATGTTTTTTTTGTTGGTAATGAATCTACTCTTATAAACAATCACAACATTGTCACGAACATTAACGGAGACTTATTAATTACAGGCGGAACCACACGGCTATCAACGGGTGCCGGTGTTGCCGACATTAATATTGGAGGAAGTGTGAGCATTTCTGGTGGCCTACTCAATTTAAAATACAACACCGGTGTTGCTACCATGGATATAGCCGGTTCTTATACCCAAAGTAGCGGCACATTTAACCTTCACTCAAACACAGCCACCACCCCTGACCAGATCACAGTAAATGTTAATGGAAATTTTTTAATGAGCGGTGGCACCATGAACTTTGATAATTTTGCCACAGGTGCCGGATTGGCGGAGCACAGAGTTAATATTTTGGGATCCTCCTATTCCCTCGGTGGCAATGCAATTATCACACATGCTAATAACCTTTCCACTAACTTTATTTTTGGACAAATTCATTTTGGTTATGCAGGAACTACCTCTTACAACAGGTATTCATCGACCAATGAAATAAGACATGTAAAATATACTATTAATGCAGGAACATATGTTGATGCCACTGCGAGTGGTAACGGATTTCAAATGACCTCTGTGGGTAGCAGTACCTCTGCTAACCACAATTCACTAACCATACTTGGCACATTGGATATGGGATCAGCAATTTTATCAGCACGACAAAACGGTGCTTATTATTCGCGCGTTACTGTTGGAAGTGGTGGTCGTTATCGGACCAGCCATACAGGTGGTTTATATTCAGGTGATAATCTGGTGCCGTGTTCACTATACGGATACGTTACCACTTTTAACAGGGTAACCTACACACTCGACCCTAACTCCATTGTTGAATATTATGGAATTGCAACAACTGTTATTACAGGAATACCTAATGGGATTGCTATCGGTAATAATCAGAAATATGGCATTCTGGAAATTAACTTTACCGGAGCTGCAGGAACAACTTGGGTATACCCGGAAGCTGCTGATGAGGTATTTATAAGAACAACGCTAGTGCTTACCAATGGGGAATTTAACCTCGATAATGATCATGTTACCAATACCGGAGGCAGGCCAATAACTCTAGAAAATGGTTCCAATATTTCGAGAACAAATGGTTTTATTAGAAGCGAAACTGAAGATGCATCTGCTATGGTCAAATGGACCATTAACTCAAACAGTTCACATACACTTCCTTTTGGCTATGATGCTGCTAATTATATTCCATTCACCTTTCAACAAACTTCCGGTGCAGCCGGAGTAGTATCATTAGCTACTTATAGGACAGCGGCTAATAATACTCCCTTACCGGCAACAGTAACTCATGTGCGGGATGTTTCAGGAAACGATAATGCTGCAGCTACCGTAGATCGCTTCTGGCACATTACTACCACCGGTGTAGCAAATGCCAATTTAAGATTTACCTATGTTCCTTCAGAAGGAACGGGAATAGCTGCACCTCGTGCACAACTTTGGGAACCGGTTACACTAGGATGGTTTCCACCGGTAGCAGGCCAGAGTAACCCAACCGGAAACTCAACTTTAGCTGGAAGTTTTTCGGGATTCAATACCTGGTGGACGCTGGCTGCAGGATCGTCACCATTACCAATTGAATTGATTTCGTTCGATGTAAAGAAATCAGGAAATGAAGTTGATATCAATTGGATTACAGCATCTGAAATCAATAACGATTATTTCACCATCCTTAGAAGTGATAACGGCATTAATTTCGAAACAATTGAAATAGTTGATGGTGCCGGCAACAGCAACTCTCCTATTGCATACTCTACCACTGACAAAGCACCTTTGACCGGAAAAAATTATTACCGACTCAAACAAACCGATTTTGACGGCAAGTGTACTTACTCAGAAATCAAATCGGTGTTCTTCGGAAAAGCAGGTCTTTATTCAGTGTTTCCGAACCCGGTAAACAGTTCTTCAGAATTTTTTGTAAACGTTCCGGCTAATGGCGAATACAGTGTATCTATTTTTGAAATAACGGGCAAAATAGTGTATAAACAAATCTACACGGTCAACGAAAACAAAGAAATTGACCTTCAGCCAGAGAATTTATCTTTGGGATCAGGAATGTATCATATTAAGGTTATGGGACCTGATGAAAGCTTCACGCAGAAGCTGATCATACAATAATAAAAAGGCTGTCGAATACCACGACAGCCTTTTCGCTTTTACATTTTATTCAAACTACTTTTTGCCGGCCATTTCACTGTAATATTTAAAGAAAAGTGGAATAGTTTCAATTCCTTTCATGAAATTAAAAATTCCGTAATGTTCATTAGGACTATGGATATTATCGGAGTTTAAGCCGAAACCAAGAAGCACCGATTTCAATCCAAGTTCTCTTTCAAACAACGCTACAATAGGTATTGAACCGCCTTCACGGGTGGGAATTGGTTTCTTACCAAAGGCCTCTTCCATTGCTTTACTCGCAGCCTTATATGCAATGGAGTCGGTTGGGGTAACAACAGGTTCGCCACCATGGTGTGGTTTTACTTTCACCTTTACGGATTTAGGTGCTACACTCATGAAATATTTTTCAAATAAAGCAGTAATCTCATCCGATGATTGATTAGGAACAAGGCGCATCGATATTTTAGCATATGCCTTTGATGGAAGAACTGTTTTTGCACCTTCACCAATATAACCTCCCCAAATACCATTGAGTTCGAATGAGGGTCTGATAGAAGTTCTCTCATTGGTAGAAAATCCTGTTTCACCCAAAACATCATCTATACCAAGATCCTTTTTATATTCTTCCAAACTAAAAGGTGCATTGGCCATTTGAGTACGTTCATCTGCACTTATCTCAACCACATTATCATAAAAACCGGGAATAGTAATATGATTGTTTTTATCCTTCATTGAGGCAATCATCTCACACAGCACCTGGATAGGATTCGCAACAGCACCTCCATAAACTCCTGAATGAAGATCGCGGTTGGGACCGGTTACTTCAACTTCCACGTAGCTCAATCCGCGCAAACCAACAGTGATAGATGGAACATCGTTTGCAATCATGGATGTATCTGAAATCAGAATCACATCCGCTTTTAAACGTTCTTTATTGTTTTTAACAAACTCACCCAGATTTACCGATCCTACCTCCTCTTCTCCTTCAATAAGAAACTTCACGTTACAGGTGAGAGCATCATTCTTTATCATACTTTCAAACGCTTTAACATGCATAAAAACCTGGCCTTTGTCGTCACATGCCCCTCGGGCATAAATTTTTTCATCCTTTATAACCGGTTCAAAGGGGGGTGAGGTCCACAAATCGAGCGGATCGGGAGGCTGAACATCGTAATGACCATACACCAACACAGTAGGTAACTTTGGGTCGATCATTTTTTCGCCGTACACAATCGGGTGGCCTTTGGTAGGACAAATTTCAACTTTGTCGGCTCCGGCTTGTTGAAGATTATTTTTTATAAACTCTGCGGCCTTTTGAACATCACCTTTATATTTTGAATCGGCACTCACCGAAGGAATACGAAGTAAATCCATCAATTCACTTAAAAAACGGTCTTTGTTACCTGAAATATACTCGTGTACTTTTTTCATAAGTTTAATTATTAATATGTGATTAAAGAGAAGCCACTTCAGCTGCCCTGTTTACTTTTTTTACCAACCCTTGCAATACTTTTCCGGGTCCGATTTCGGTGAACAATAAGGCTCCATCGGCGATCATGTTCTGAATAGTTTGGGTCCATCGCACCGGAGCAGTCAACTGATCAACAAGATTTTTTCTGATTTGCGCAGGATCTGTAAATGGTTGAGCACTTACATTTTGATAAACCGGACAAATTGGCTCATGAAACGCCGTATGGTCAATGGCCGCAGCCAGTTTTTGACGGGCAGGCTCCATCAATGGTGAGTGAAATGCTCCTCCCACATTTAGCAGTAGTGCTCTTTTTGCACCGGCAGCAGTTAATTTTTCACAGGCAATTTTTACTCCTTCAACAGTTCCTGAAATCACAATCTGCCCCGGGCAATTGTAATTAGCAGGCACCACAATATCATTTATAGAAGCACAAATTTCTTCTACCACCTGATCTTCAAGGCCCAAAATAGCTGCCATTGCAGAGGGCTGCAACAAACAGGCTTCCTGCATAGCATTGGCACGTGCTATAACCAGTCTTAATGCATCTTCAAAAGCTAAAGTGCGATTTGCCACAAGAGCAGAAAATTCACCAAGCGAATGGCCTGCTACCATTTCGGGATGAAAATTTTCAATAGAAGTTTTTGCAGCTATTACCGAATGAATAAATATGGAGGGCTGGGTAACATTTGTTTGCCTCAGATCTTCATCGGTGCCGGTAAACATCAGATCCGTTATTCTGAATCCAAGAATTTCGTTGGCGCGTTCAAAAAGTTCTTTGGCTCCGGAAGTGTTTTCATAAAGTTCTTTGCCCATTCCGACAAATTGTGAACCCTGTCCCGGAAAAATATATGCTTTCATAGATAGATATTTAATTTTCCGCGATTTTAAGTAAAATCCGGCATAATTCAAAGTAAGTCGGGCTTTGCTCAGCTCAATCTTTTACCAATGAGGCTGATAAATTCACTTCTGGTGCGGTCATTTTCGAACTCACCGGTGAAGGCCGAAGTGGAGGTGACGGAATTTTGTTTTTGAACACCTCTCATTTGCATACAAAGATGATGGGCCTCAATAACCACCGCCACTCCCAAAGGATTTAGAGTAGTCTGGATGCAATCTCTTATTTGTGTGGTAAGACGTTCCTGCACTTGCAGCCTGCGAGCATATGCATCTACAACACGCGGAATTTTACTCAATCCTACTATGTACTTGTCGGGGATATAAGCAATATGAGCTTTCCCAAAAAAAGGCAGCAGATGATGCTCACACATTGAATAAATTTCAATATCCTTCACAATAACCATTTGCTGGTAATCTTCGCGAAAGCGCGCAGAGAGTAAAATTTTTTCTGGGTCAAGATGGTATCCATGAGTAAGGAACTGCATTGCTTTGGCCACCCTCTCCGGTGTTTTGAGCAATCCTTCGCGGTTGGGATCCTCCCCTATCTGTCCAAGAATGGAATAGTAGGCATCAGATAATTTCTTAATTTTTTCAGGATTATATTGATCGATTTTCACATAACCATCCAGGTTATTGTCCTCAATCATATCTTCATCATGCTCATGTATACTCATAATCAGTTTCCGTAGTATTCAACAAAATTATTTTCGGTTTCATAAAGCTTAACACAATGAAGGGTGCAACCGGATGTTCTTATTTCCGATTCAATTTGCTCCCATATTGCAACTGCCAGAATCTCTGTTGAAGGCATTTTATTTTTCATAAAATCAACATCGAGATTCAAATTTTTATGGTCTACTTTTTCAATGACCTTCGACTTAATAATCGCACTTAATTTTTTGAGATCCATCACAAAACCGGTCGATGGATCTGCAGGACCTTTTACGGTAACATACAGTTCGTAATTATGACCATGCCAGTTTGGGTTCGAGCATTTACCAAATACTCTTAAGTTTTCCTCTTCAGACCACTCCGGTTTAAAAAGCTTATGAGCAGCATTAAAACGCTCTTTTCGGGTAACAAATATCATATGAGGGTGTTATTAGGATCAGTGAGCCAATATCTTATTAATTTTGCGTTTCGAACAAAGATAAGAAAACGCCGGATGGTATAACAGTTGAAACGGCAACTGGTTTAAAACCAACAAAAAATGTCGCAAATTTTAATCGTAGCTGCCACACAAAATGAAGCTGCATTTCTGCTCCGGCAAAGCAAAAGAGTAAAAAACAGCAACTTATGGACTCTCAAAGGTTCGGTAAAGCACCGGGTTGATGTTTTAATTACCGGAGCGGGAATAACAGCCACTGTTTTTGAGCTAACCAAAATTTTGGTGGAAACCAACTATGATCTGGCAATTAATATTGGAATTTGTGGTTCCCTTGATCCCGAAATTCTACCGGTTAAACTGGTGCAGATAACGAAAGATCAGTTTGGAGATTTTGGTGCCGAAGACGGGGATGAATTTCTGGATTCATTTGAACTGGGTTTGACTAATAAAAATAAGTTCCCGTTTAAAAATGGAAAATTGGCTTCAACCTTTAAAAAGAAACTAAAATGTCTTGAAGCCATTCATCAATCAAAAGGAATCACAGTGAACAAGGCACATGGGTCTCAGAAAAGTGTAAAAAAAGCACATGAGCGATTCGGCGATGTAATGGAATCGATGGAGGGTGCCGGTTTCTTTTATGTGTGTGCTATGCAAAAAACGAAATGCCTTCAAATTAGAGCTGTTTCAAATAAAGTGGAACGAAGGAACAAAAAGAAATGGAAAACAGATATGGCTATTGATGCGTTGGCCGGTTTTACCGGTTTGTTGTTAATGGAATTGGAGCATTCGTTATAGAAGAATTTACTTTAGGAAAGCTACTTTCTTTTCAGATTAAATTGCTTAAAATCAGAACTTAATATTTTTCAGGAAATTATTTTAGTATGAAAATAAAAGAAGAACCGGCAAAACCTCCCCGGCAAATACAACTGTTACTTGATCAGGGAGAGCATGAGCAGCTTGATTATAAAAAGGAAGTTACGAGTGAACACAAAATTGCCAAAACGATGGTTTCATTTGCAAATTATAAAGGCGGCAAGTTATTGATAGGAGTGAATGATAACAGAACCATCCAGGGCATTTCAACGGAAGAAGAAAGATTTATGCTCGAAAAAGCTGCCGGTTTTTTCTGCAAACCTGAAATTGAAATTACCATTAAAGAATGGCGAATAGGTAAGAAAAACGTTTTGGAAGTTGACATTCCGAAAGGTGAACATAAGCCCTATTTTGCTTTGGGTGATGATGGCAAATGGTGGGCATACATACGCGTTAAAGATCAATCGCTCTTAGCAAGTAAAGTTGTTTTAGATGTGTTGAGAAGAGAGGGTAATGATTCACATACTACTGTAGAATATACAAGCAAAGAGCAGGCGCTGATGAGCCATCTCAATAAACACCATAAAATAACTATTAAGGAATTTTGTCATCTGGTGAATATTTCCCGTAGAAGGGCCACCATGATACTGGTAAATCTCATTAGTGTTGGAGTAATTAGAGTACACCATACTGAACAGCCCGAATACTATACTTTAAGTTAAATGACCAAGATCATAGGTATTTCGAAAAAATTGATCTAATTTTATACTTTAAATCCCTTACTAAACCACTAACCTGCCTGCAGCAATAAGGCCCACTAATTATTCTAACCATTCTAACCATTCTAACCATTAAAAATCAATAATTATGGGTAACACGAGCAAAATACTACTGGCATTACTGGCAGGAGCGGCAGCCGGTATAGCTATTGGAATTATGATAGCTCCGGAAAAAGGATCTGAAAGCAGACAAAAAGTTAAAGATACTACCAAAAAACTGGCCGATTCAATTCTTGAAACAGCAGAAGAGATGATTGATGATATTGGAAGAAAAAAACATAAAGCCTGATTAAAATAAATCTGTAACTAAATATGGAAAAAATATATCCTGAAATTGAAGAAGTTCTTGAGGATGTTAAGGATTACGTTAACACCAGTATAGATTTATACAAACTCAAAACAACCGAAAAAGGTGCTGAGATGGCATCTGAAGCTATCATTTACTTATTTATTGGCGTTTTTGCTGTGCTCACATTAATATTTAGCAGTTTTGCCATCGCCTATGCTATTGGCGAATCAACAGGGAAAATCTATGTGGGCTTTTTGATTGTGGCGGCTTTTTATGCACTTACAGGAATTATAATTTTAATTTCAAAAGACAAGTGGTTAAAAGGAACGCTCATCAATAACATAATAAAATCTGTTTACAGAAACTGATCTATGAAAACCAAAATAGCGAATATTCATCAGTTGAGAGAAGAAATAGTTAGACTCTCAGGAGAGAAATTGATTAAGGAAGAAATGCTGAAGAACCGGATTAAAGGTTTTTCACAGCAAATGAAACCGGTAAATCTGATTAAAAACGCATTTAATTCAATAACAGGCGACTCTGAATTGAAATCACGATTAGCCAGCAAGGGCACCGAGGCAGTTCTGGGTTTTATTGTTACTAATTTAATTTTCAAAAATTCCAATCCGGCCATCCGAACAGCAGCAACTGTTTTGGGTACAGCATTCGCCGGTAAAGTTTTTGGTGAAGACTCCTCAATGTACATAGAAAAAATTAAGGGCCTTTTCGAGAAATTTAAAAAGAAGAGTAGTGAAGTGGAGAATAAGGAATTTAATGAGGAGGATATTTACAAATCATGAAACTGATCGATCTTTTTAATTTCGCTATTAAGTAAGATAAATTCCGGATTTTACTATGACAGAAGTAATCAGAAAATAATTTCATTTTAAAAAATTCCGACTTTTTATTTTATCATCAGTTTTTGGGTGTATACATTTCCGTTGATGGTCATTCGAACCATAAAGATTCCTTTATTAAATGTTCCGGTATCGAGTAAATAGCTAAGGCTACCCGGGTTAATGTTAACTTTTTGACAAAGTCGGCCCAATGCATCAAAAACCTCGAGTTTCTTTTTAGCAGGAGCGCCATCGGGCCAGCCCAATTCCGTAAAATTTTCAGTTGGGTTTGGGTACATCACAAAACCTCCATCTGTTTGAAGAACCAAAGTAATTTGTTTGGAGATGGAATAACAGGAATCATTTTTAAATACCACCACCTTATAATTTCCTGAAGTAGTTGCAAGGTAATCAGATGATACAGCACTTGCAAGTTGTTGCCCGTTAAGATACCATTGAAATTTCAATCCTTTGGCAAAAGGAGTTTTAAGTAAATAATTTTTTTCACCATGAATGATGGTATCCGCCTCAGAAATGAATGCTACAGGCTTACAATTGCTATCAACTAACTTTGAAACTCCGGTAGTATTTTTACCAAGATAAAGTTCACCGTATTTGTCTTGTCCGAAGGTAGTGAAAACAAAATTGCTAAAATTTCCATAATTGACATGATCAAAACCTCCGGTATCATTTGGTGCCAGGCTACGTAGGTCGCCAATACAATAATCAGTAAAAAAATATTTTCCATACATAGAAGCTGATTTAGCTCCTCGGTAAACATACCCTCCGGTGACAGAGCAACCGGGAAAATGAGGGTAAGCATAAACAGGCTTTACATATGATTGAAGAGGGAATACACATGTACTGTCATAAACATAATTTGCTTCAAAACATCGCCATCCATAATTTTCACCTCCTTCGGAAGTGGCCTTTTGATAATTAATTTCTTCCCACAAACCTTGTCCCACATCCCCTATCCACATATCGCCGGTAAGTTTATCAAAAGAAAAACGCCAGGGATTTCTTAAACCATACGACCAGATCAATTGATTGGCATTTGCTGAAGCATAAAAGGGATTAGTTGATGGAATTACAAATCCCATTAAGTCATTAACGTCCATTCTAAGCATTTTTCCTAAGGGAAGCTGAAGATCCTGCGCTCTGTTTCCGGGATCCCCTCCTGCACCACCATCTCCCGAAGCGATATATAGAAACCCATCGGATCCAAATTGCATCGAACCCCCATTATGGTTGGAATAAGGCTGTACAATAATGTACAAAATCTCTTCATTCAAAGAATCGGCAATATCCGGATTCATAGCCGAAACCTTAAAACGAGAAATAACTGTATTCCCCGAATTGTTGATATAGTTAATATAAAAACGTCCATCAGAAAGATAATTGGGACTAAATGCTACTCCAAGCAAACCTTGTTCTGTTGAAGCATCGAGCACCCTATCTGTAATACTCAGAAAGGGAGTAGTGTTTAAATTTCCATCCAGGTCTGAAATAAATACTTTTCCCTGCTGCTCAGCAATAAATAATCGATCATCACCGCAATTGGTAATGTCGGTAACTTTAGTGACATCATTTACAAATGGCACTACCGATAATTGTGCCTGAACAATTGTATGAGAAACTAGAATTAAAAATGTTAAAAAAAACTTGCTTATTACTTTAAACTTCATGGTGTTATTTAATTTAAACTTCTAAGATAAACAATTTTAAAAAATACAAGAAATTAATGCAAAAAAAAACCCTCCATTTGAGGGAGGGTTTTTTACAAGTGAATACTGTTACTTCACTTTAGAAGATAATTCAGCCCCAGCTTTGAATTTAGCTACTTTCTTAGCAGCAATTTTAATTTCTTTTCCCGTTTGTGGGTTACGACCTGTACGTGCTGCTCTTTTAGCAACAGAGAAGGTACCAAATCCTACAAGCGTAACTTTGTCACCTTTTTTCAAGGTTTTAGAAGTTACATTTAAGAAAGCTTCAAGTGCTCTTTGAGCATCTGCTTTCGTAATTTTTGCTTCAGATGCCATAGCATCTACTAATTCTCCTTTGTTCATGATTTTAAATTTTAAATAGGTTAGAGATTGAACTTTACGAAAGTATATGAAAGTCGTTCACTCAGCAACTTTCTAGGCATCAAAACCCTGCAATTGTTGATAAATAGGGGGTTTTGTTGAAAACTTACCCTTCAAACTGCCTAACAGAGCAGGTTCTGGAGGTAGTTGATAATATGTATTTTAGTCGAAGTGTAAAACTGTTATGCCAACACTATAAAATAAGATAATTCCCATTGAATAGAATGATACATTGAATTTACTACTAAGAGGCATCTCTCAAAACCTACCAATCTTCCTTTCCTTGGGAGAGGGATTAAGGGTGAGGCAGATAAAAAAGAAGGTTTTGAAGGATTCCGATGAGTAATTCTGATTTCATTGTTACTTTACGGATGAGATATACACTAAACATCTTGTTCATTGCAGCATGCATCAAAGTAAAAATCAGCAGGGTAATAAAGCCCTTTTAAGAATGGGAATATTCTCAACTATTAAAATTTAAAATATTCTTCTTACCCTAATATTGACACATGCAAGCAATCGGGCTATGATGAAGTGCAAAAATTCAATATTTGAAAATCAAAAAAATGAAAATAGTTGTTGAAATAGTTTGTTATAAAATTGGAATTTCACACAAAATAAAAATCAATGGATTGTGCAACTTCATCCTTCGCAAATTAACCCTGATTCATGCAGAGAGTAAAGTTCCAAGGAAATTATATCTCTCTAATAGCTCAAAACCTTTTCAATAACTTTTGCAACCTTATCAGCATTAGGGATCATCGCAAATTCAAGTGTTGAGTTGAGAGGGATTGCAGGTAAATTTTCAGAACCAACAACTTCAACAGGTGCATCAAGCGATTGAAAACACCCATTTGAAATTCTTCCGGCCAAAGCCTGAGCAAAGGAATTGTTTACCGGCTCTTCCGTCACCACAATGCATCTGTTATTTTTCCTTACAGAAGCAAATATCATTTCTTCATCAACAGGATGAATGGTACGCAGATCAACAATTTCGACACGGCCCGGAAATGCTTTGGCAGCATTCTTAGCCCAGTAAACCCCCATTCCATAGGTGATAATCGTAACGGTACTTTTATCCGAAGCTGATTCCTGAACTAAACGGCCTTTACCAAGAGGAATGATATAATGCTCATCGGGTTCGATAGTTTTAGCATCTTCGGTACCTTTTATTTTGGACCAATACAATCCCTTATGTTCAAAAATCACCACTGGATTAGGATCATAATAAGCACCTTTCAACAAACCTTTTAAATCGGCTCCTGTTGAGGGATAGGCAATTTTTACACCTCTGATATTAGCCACCACACTTTCAACACTTGATGAGTGATAAGGACCTCCACTGCCATAAGCCCCAATAGGAACACGAATGATACAACTCACCGGCCATTTCCCATTGGACAAATAGCAAGAACGACTAACTTCGGTAAACAGCTGATTTAATCCCGGCCATATATAATCGGCAAATTGAACTTCTACAATTGGTTTACAACCTGCCGCCGACATTCCAACAGTACTTCCAATTATAAATGCTTCCTGAATAGGAGTATTAAAAACCCTGTCGTCACCAAATTTCTGCGCCAAAGTAGCAGCTTCTCTGAAAACACCACCTAAACGGCGGCCTACATCCTGTCCGTACAACAAACATTCTTTATGCTTTGCCATTAACTCCTGAACAGCAAAGAGAGCGCAATCCACCATCACTGTTTTTTCTTTTCCCGCAGGTTCTCTTTCGCCTTTTTCTTCAGTAACCAAAGTAGGTGCAAAATCATGTTTATATAAATCCTCGGGACGAGGATCTTCAGCAGCCATCGATTTATTAAAATGTTCCTGAACCAATTTTTCTGCTTGACTTTCCAGACCTGCAATTACATCTTCACCAAAACCAAAATCCAGCAATTGATTTCTGAATTTAGGATAAGGATCACGAAGTGCCTGCTCCTCCAAATCATCGCGGTACCATTCTTTACGAACACCGGAAGTATGGTGATTGAGAAGAGGAACTTTTGCATGAATTAAAAACGGACGACGTTCATTTCGGACTGTTGAAAACACTTCACGAATGGTTTGATATGATTTTATAAAATCTGTTCCATCAATGGTTCTCACTTCAAGACCTTTAAATCCCGAAGCATAATGAGTTGCATCCATAGCGCGGATTTCACGGGCATGAGCTGAAATGTCCCATTCATTATCTTGCACGAGATAAACAATCGGCAGTTTTTTAAGCACCGCCATTTGAAAGGCTTCTGCAACTTCACCTTCTGTTATAGATGCATCACCAAGAGAACAAACAACCAAAGGGCGTTCGCTATTCTCAAAGTCAGATAACTTTTGATTCTCAAGATACTGCAATCCCATTGCCACACCGGTTGCCGGAATTGCCTGCATGCCTGTTGCCGAGGACTGCATTGGAATTTTTGGCATATCGGGTCTCTTCAAACTGGGATGACTATAATACAACCTTCCTCCACTAAAAGGATCATCTCGTTTTGCCATTAATTGAAGCATAAGTTCATAGGGCTCCAAACCTATCGAAAGCAGCATACTGTCGTCGCGGTAATATGCCGATAAAAAATCCTGTGGCAAAAGTTGAAGTCCTGTGGCAATCTGAATAGCCTCATGCCCTCGTGAAGTAGCATGAACATATTTTGCTGTGAAAGAGCTATTGGCTTCGTAAATGGCAGTCATTGACTTAGCCGTGGCCATCAGACTGAATGCCTTTATTAAAACTGCTTCTGAAATCTCAGTTGCAGTGAGGTTTCCATTGGTTGGATTCATGGTGCAAAGTTAACAAAAAGGCTGTATCAGTCGGCAACCGGCACCACTTCATTCTGTTTGAAAACCAATTCTTTAGACAAATAATTTCTCCATCCGAAAATACCCTCCGAAAAAGTAAATTTAACTGAGTGGGCAATTTGCTTTTGCTCGCTGGTCGATAAAGAACTGAACGTTCGTAAATCAGGAAATGATTTCAACCTATCATCATCAAAAATAACAACGTAAAGATTTCCCGTAATCCGGTCGGGTTTATAAGAAAATTTGGCAATTTTATATGTTTCAGAAATATTGCCATTAGTTAAATAAATGTTTGAAATTAAAATCAAAGCACTGAGAATCATTCCACATCCCATGGTTGCAAAAAGCATGAGGTGACGAAAAAAGAAAATTCCTTTAGTCACAAAATAATTATGAAAACGTGATAATAGCGCAGCAGTAATTCCCACTATGATAAAAATATGCAAAGGCTTATATAAAACCTTTCCATACAAATACAAAACCAAAGGAAAGGCCACAAAAAAACCAAAAAGTATTACATTAAAACTCCAGTTCCAGGTATCGTACTTATAGTTTTTTGAAACACGAAGTGGAATTGGTTTTAGTGAAACATCGGAATTTACTTTGGTAACAAAATCATCGGAAAGTTTATAATCATACTCACTTCTTACAGGATCCTGATTCAGCAGATAGCAGAGATGATTATAAATATCGGGAAGATGTTTTTTAAATTCAAACGGCACTTCAAAAAAATGCTCCACACAGATGGCAAAAAATTCTTCCATATTCACTGCTGCATAGGATCTCAGAAATGAAGATTCTTGATGAGTCATCGACTCAAATTCCGGTCTGGCAATGTCCTCCCAGTGATCGGAATAGTTAGCGAATTTATGGTCAAAGTCGGTTCCATGCAACAGTTGCAATCTTAAGGCATGTGCCATTTCATGCAAACCCAGATTGTATCGATCGGCGGGATCATCAAAACCCGCAACAAAATCTTTCCAGGAAAAAAAAAGAGTTCCGCTGGTACTGGCACCACCTTTCAAATAGCGATCATGCATTTTTGAATAAAAAGTTTCCGGAAACACTTTGATGGTATGGTAATGCGATAACGAAAAATTTTTAAAACCAAATGTGATTTGAACAGCGGTTGCTGCAAATCGCCATTTCATTTCTTCGGTTACTGTAAAACCTTCCATCCCTATATACCGGATAGTTCTATTAAATTCGACACACCGTATTAAAAATGTTTTCCTCGCCTCAGGTGTTAATGATTTAAAATAAGGAGAAGATGTTTCCAGTATTTTTTCAATTTCTGAAAAAAATTTACGTTTACCTTGTGGAGAAAGATTTAAAATTTTTCTTGCCAGCGCACTTTTGTTGATCGGAAAAAAAAACCATCTAATCGTAAATACTATAAAAAATGCGATCAGCAACCATTGAAATGGAGTCATGGCTTATTGATACCTATCGGGCTCCGGCTTTAAATTTCGATATTGCATTGCGGGTAAAATCCGACAATACAAGTGTGCCACTCATTTCGGCACGTTCAATTAAAAATGTATCCCAGTCTTCGGTTCCTTTCCAGAAAACACTTTTTAATTGTTGCATTGCCAGCGGACTTGAATCAGCAAGTTTAGATGCAAGTTTATTCACTGCTGCATCCAATTCCGATATGGTTGCAAAAACTTCGGCATACAACCCCTTTTCTTTTGCCCAACCGGCATTTTGCCATTCAGTAGCATTAATCGATAATGAAGTAAATGCTGAGCTTCCTATTTTACGCTCTACAGCAGGACCAACAACGAATGGTCCAATTCCGATGGCCAGTTCCGAGAGTTTCACATCTGCCGACTGGTGGGCGAGTGTATAGTCGGCGGCGGCTGCAACACCTACACCACCACCAACAGCTTTGCCCTGAACGCGTGCAATAACAAATTTGGGCGCTTTACGGATGGCATTAATGACGAGTGCAAATCCTGAAAAGAAATTCCGACCCTCATCAAAAGATGATATCGACATAAGTTCATCAAACGAAGCACCGGCACAAAATGCTTTCTCACCTTCGCTTTTCAAAATAATCACATTCACATTTTGGTCATCACCGGATTTTGAAATTTCGGCGGCAAGTGCACGAAGTAAATTTCCCGGCATGGAATTACTTTGCGGATGAAAAAAAGTAATAATGGCTACTCCTGATTCGATATGGCTGGTAACTGATCCTTCTGTTGTCATGGCAATATTTCTGAATTGTAAGCTTATTACTTTTAACTGAACTGATGTAAAAGACGCGGATTCAAATTTACTTCCCCAGGATTTGTTGCTTTTCATTAACGAATTCGCTTTCCGAAAGCAACCCTTTCTCTTTAAGTTTTCCTAAGCGCTCCAATTGTTGAAGTTTTTCTTCGAGGCTCAGCATCGTTCCGGTAACAGATTTTTGGCTTATTTCTGCATCCAATTTAGTTGTCTTGTCATCCTTTTTCCTTTTTCCGATTTTTTTCAGGAAAAACACCAGTGAAATAATCAATAAAACAGCAACCATTGAATTGAACACTATCAGGATACGGTTGCTTTGGTTCAACTTAAGATTTTCGCCTTTAAATGAACTAATTGTTTCCTCCAATTTCAATCTGTAATCGTCGAGTTTTATTACCTGATCTCGCAGTTCGGCAGTAGTAAATTTTTCAGCTTTAAAAAGTGAATCACTGTTATCGAACTTCGTTTTCAAAGCTTCAAGCTCTATTGAAAGACTATCGATTAACAACTTGTCGAAATTAGCTTTTGATATAGGTTTTTGAACTGCTTTTTTAGGCGCTGCTTCAGGTTTCACCTGTCCGGAAACAGAAAATGCCACGCTGCATAATAAAATGCAGGCCATCGCCCAAACCACCAAACGTATATTCATCATAAGTAAACAGACTCAAAAACTAATTAAACTTCTTTTCTTTGTACAAGGGTCAGCACAGTTTCAGTTGCAACTGTTTCCCCGTTTTGATTTTTTACTTCCACATCCCATTCCACAACTCCTTGAGGAATTTGCCCCTCTTTATTTTCTTTTTTTGTTTTACGCTTACAGGTAAGACGCACAGAAATAGTGTCACCGATATAAACGGGTAGTGTAAATCTCAGGTTATCCAATCCATAATTTGCAAGTACGGGTCCTTTTTTGGGATCAACGAAGAGACCTGCTGCTGCCGAAACCACAAAATATCCATGAGCTACTCTTTTCTCAAAGATCGATCCTTCGAGCGAAGTTTCATCGGTATGAGCATAAAAGAAATCACCGCTTATTCCGGCAAAGTTTACAATATCTGCTTCGGTAACTGTTCTGCGGTGAGTAAGTAGGGTATCACCAATATTCAGTTCTTCAAAATATTTGCGGAAAGGATGGACTACATCCTCTTTAATTTCAGAACCTCTGATAAATTCATTACAAATTTTAGTGAGCATTGTTGGCGATCCCTGCAGTGCTGTTCGCTGCATATAGTGTTTTACGCCTCTAATACCTCCCATTTCTTCACCGCCACCCGCTCTTCCGGGTCCACCATGAACGAGATGACCGAGAGGTGATCCATGCCCGGTTGATTCGCCTGCTGCAGCTGCATTCATAATCATAATTCTTCCATGCCATGCAGCAGTTCCAAGCACCATATCTTTAGCGAAATCGGCATCGTTGGTAAAAACTGAACCTACTAAACTACCTTTTCCTTTTCTTGCCAACTCAATTGCTTCGGCGGTGTTTTTGTAACCCATAATAGTACTCACCGGACCAAATGCTTCGATATCGTGTGGGGCGTCATTTTTTATTCCGTCTTTGCAATATAACAACATAGATGGCATAAAGGCCCCTTTGTTTTTATCGGCACCGGTAACTTCAAAATCATCCTGATTACCATAAGCAACTTCACAACATTTTAGAAGTTCAAAAATTTTCGACTTCACCTCATCTACCTGACCTTTACTGGCAAGAGGGCCCATTTTAACACCTTCCACCGAGGGGTTACCTAAACGAATATCGATAAGACGTGTTTTCAAAGATTTAATAACATCCTCAACAAGATTATCCGGAACAAGAATCCTTCTGATAGCGGTACATTTCTGTCCTGCTTTCACTGTCATCTCTCTGCCTACTTCCTTAATGAACAAATCATACTCTGGAGTACCAGGAACAGCATCCTTTCCCAGGAGCGAAAAATTAAGCGAATCGGCTTCCATGTTAAAGCGAACCGAATTATTTAAAATAGCAGGTGTCTGCTTTAATTTTCTTCCTGTTACAGCAGAACCTGTAAATGTCACCACATCCTGCAAAGTAACATTATCAAGTAAGTCGCCTGTGCTTCCGCAGATGAGTTGCAAAGCGCCTTTCGGTAAAATACCGGAGTCAATTATTTCTTTCACCATTAGTTCGGTGAGATAAGAGGTAACTGTGGCCGGTTTCACAATTGCAGGAACTCCGGCTAAAAAAGTAGGTGCAATTTTTTCGAGCATTCCCCAGCATGGAAAATTGAATGCATTAATATGAATTGCAACACCCTCGAGCGGAACACAGATATGTTGCCCTAAAAATGTTCCATTTTTAGAAATTTGCTCTGGGGCACCTTCAACTAAAAAAGTTTCATCAGGCAGTTCTCGACGGCCTTTGCTGGCAAAAACAAACAAGGTACTGATACCGCCATCGATATCAATTATTGAATCAATTTTTGTTGCGCCGGTAGCAGCCGACAACTCATGAAAAAGTTTCTTTCTATCATTCAGATACATGGCCAGCTTTTTCAACATCAGCGCTCTTTCATGGAAGGTCATTTTCCGTAATGCAGGCCCGCCAAAATTCCGGGCATAATCAAGCATGGCCTTAAAATCAATACCTTCTGATGAAGCCGTTGCAACCTGATCTCCGGTTACCGCATTATATAAGGAAACGCCGTTTCCTTTTCCTTCCACCCACTCACCGGAGGCAAAACTTTTAAGTTTCATAAAATTAAATGTGCTTATCCGGCAAATATAGTATTTAGCTCAGTAAACCGTTTAGGTAAAACAGTGATTCTATAAAAATATTGACCGGGTGTTGAAAACTAGACCCTATTTGTTCACAAAAAAGGATCAGGAGGGATAAATTCGCAAAAATATTAGCTCTTCCAAGGTTTGTACCCTGCATTTTGCACTTTTCTGTCGGCAGGTATTTCACGGAGCGGTTCACAGGGCCGGAGGGAACTCCTGCAATCATCAGGAAGTTGTTGGTAAAGCCGGGTTCCTTTCGATTTCCAATCGATCATTTCGTCAGAAGCATCTTTCAAAATTTTTGCAGGATTTCCAACCACCACTTTCTTTTCGGGGATAATGGTTTCGGCAGGAACAAAACAAAGTGCACCTACAATAGAATTATCACCGATGTGGGCATTGTCCATGATTACGGCATTCATTCCCACCAGTACATTTTTGCCTATGGTAGCGCCATGAATGATGGCTCCATGACCTATGTGAGCAGCTTCTTTCAACAGAACAGTTACCCCCGGAAACATGTGAATGGTGCAATTCTCCTGAACATTGCATCCATCTTCAATAATTATTTGTCCCCAATCGCCACGAATTGCTGCTCCGGGGCCGATATACACATTTTTACCAATGATCACATTTCCGGTGACAGTGGCAGAGGGATGCACGAAAGCAGACACATGGATGACCGGAATAAATCCGTCGAATTCATAAATCATAAAGGTTGTTTTAAAATTTTTCTATTACCACGGCATACCCTTGGCCTACTCCAATACACATGGTGCAAAGAGCATATCTCCCGCCGTTTAGTTGAAGCTCTCTGGCAGCAGTGAGAATTAACCGTGAGCCAGACATTCCAAGCGGATGGCCAATAGCAATTGCTCCGCCATTTGGGTTGATACGGATATCATCATCTTGTAAACCCCATTCGCGAATGCATGCTAATCCTTGTGCAGCAAACGCTTCATTAAGTTCAATCACCGAAAGGTCGTTGAAATTTATTCCGGCTTTTTTGAGCGCCTGTCGAGCAGCTGTTACAGGACCAATTCCCATGTATTTGGGTTCGACTCCGGCTACGGCAGATGAGACAAATCGGGCGATAGGTTTCAATTTGTATTCCTCAACTGCTGTATCGGAAGCAATAAGCAATGCCGCGGCTCCATCATTAATTCCGGAGGCATTTCCTGCAGTAACTGATCCGTTTTCGCGAAAGGCAGGTTTTAACTTTTGCAGGATTTCAATAGTAGAATTTCCTTTTATAAATTCATCAGATTTAAAAACTATGGGGTCTCCTTTTTTCTGAGGAATAGTTACCGGAACAATTTCAGAGGAAAAGCGACCTTTACCAGAAGAGGAGAATGCTTTTTGTTGAGACCTCAAAGCAAACAAATCCTGATCGGCACGGTTGATACCATATTTTTCGGCAACATTTTCGGCGGTTTCGCCCATGCTATCGGTGCCATACATTGTTTTCATGGCAGGATTTACAAAACGCCATCCAATGCTGGTATCAAACATTTGTACTTCTCTGGCAAAAGCGGTTGATGATTTAGCCATCACAAAAGGAGCTCTGGTCATACTTTCTACACCACCGGCAATGTATAAATCGCCATCACCTGAAAGAATATTTTTAGAAGCATTTGCAACGGCTGCCATCCCGGAGGCGCAAAGCAAATTGATAGTTTCGGCCGGAACCGTGTAAGGAAGCCCTGAAAGCAATGCAGCCATGCGTGCTACATTTCGATTATCCTCTCCGGCCTGGTTAGCGCAGCCTATTATAACCTCCTCAATTCTATCGGCAGGAATTGTGGAGTTTCGCACTAATAATTCTTTAATCACAAGAGCAGCCAAATCATCCGGCCTGACCGAAGCCAGACTACCTCCAAAAGACCCTACTGCAGTGCGGATGCCATCAATGATATAAGCTTTTTTCATAAACGTTTTTAATTGGCCTCGAAGGTAAGGATCATTCAGCTTCGGGAAACCATAAATCCGCTTTTCTAAAGACAGTACCTCTAAAAACAGCTATTTTTTTACCCTCCTGATTGGTCACAGTTACGTCATAAATACCGGTACTTTTTGTGAGATTCAATTCTTCTGCTACAGCTGTCAAATCATCTCCTTCACGGGCTGGAGTTGTAAAAGACATGGATGTGTCTAATACAAGACTCTTTTTATTGTGCGAATTCGAAGCAAAGGCAAGGGCGCTGTCGGAAAGTGAAAAAGCTATGCCTCCGTGAGCGATTCCAAAACCATTCAACATTTCTTTTCGCACTGTCAAAGAAATCCTGCAAAAGCCCTGAGACACTGATTCCACACGGACTCCAAGCCACTGGCTGAAGAAATCACCCTCCATCATTTTGTCGACTATCTTTACCGGAATATTATTTTTTTTCAATTTTTTTTCAATTTTATTTTGTTTTTGTAAAAATAAGTATAATTTTGTCGTCACATTCTTACCGGCATACCCCCCCTAATGCCTTGTGAGTCTTTGGGATTCTACTCAGTTCTCACAGGTAAGGTTGTTTAAATCAGTTATTGTAATTGCTTCTTAAAACATTGTGCTTCAACACATTGACACCTGTCGACACTTCGATTTTGTTCAAATCGCTGTATTTGCAGATGAAGGATAAGGAGTATTAATCTTAACCTAACAACATAAAAAACGAAACGATATGGTACTGCAGGACGCGAAAAGCAAACATCAGCAAATCTTAGAAATTACTAACCAGAACGTAATTACATCTAAGGAATTAGGAATTGTTCACCTTTCAGATGAGAGTGAAATAATGGACGGGCGCCATATTCAAATCCGCGGGAAGGACACCATCAATTTTGGAACCTGTGGATACATGGGCCTGGAAATGGATGACAGATTGAAGCAAGGTGTTATAGAAGCGGTACAGAAATATGGTACTGCCTTTGCCTCTACCAGAGTTTATGTAAATGTGAAATTGTATGGGGAGATGGAAGATCTTCTTAGAAAAATGTATAACAAGCCGGTGATGTTACTGGCCAATGTGACGCTCTCCCACATTTCAAATATTCCTATTTTGGTTCAGGATAATGATGTTGTTATTCTCGACACTCAGGTTCACGACAGTGTTCAAACAGCAGTTCAGCTTTTAAAAGCAAGAAATATTAAGGTCGAAATTATCCGTCACAACAGGATGGATCATCTCGAAGAAAAAATTAACGAACTTAAGGGCACCTATGATAAAATCTGGTATATGGCTGACGGCGTATACTCGATGTTTGGCGATGGTGCCCCTATGGATGATATTTATAAATTGCTTGATAAATATGAGCAGTTTAACCTTTACATTGATGACACCCATGGAATGAGCTGGGCAGGAAAAAACGGCACAGGATATGTAATGAGTTCTGTACCTTATTTCCATGAAAAAATGATTCTGGTAACTTCCTTGAACAAAGCTTTTGGTGCTGCAGGCGGAATAACCGTTTTCCCAAATGAAAAAATTCATGAGTTCGCAAGAAATTGCAGTAAGCCTTTCATATTTTCAGGTCCTATACAACCTCCTATGCTGGGTGCTTGTATTGCCTCTGCAAAAATTCACATGAGCCCTGAAATTAAGGTCATGCAAAGTCAGTTACAGGAGCGGGTTGCTTATGTGAACAATTTGTGCAAAGAGTTAGAATTGCCACTGATGTGGGAAAACAACACACCAATTTTCTTTATCGGAGTTTCGAAACCGGTGGTTGCATTCAGCATGGTTAAGCGATTACTGAACCGTGGATTCCTCTTTAATCTTTCGGTATTCCCCAGTGTTGCCATAAACAATGCAGGATTGAGATTACCAATCAGCAGAAATCACACCTTTGAAGATTTGAAAGGATTAATAACCAATATTGCTTTGGAGTTACCGGATGCGTTTGCCGAAGCAAAAATGACTGATAGAGAAGTTTACAAAGCGTTTAAAAAGCCTTATCCATACCTTAAGAAACATGCTTGAATTGATTAATGCACTTTAGAAAAAACCCGGGTAATCCCGGGTTTTTTTATGGCAATTCGGTAAGAGACCAGAAACTATTTAGTACCGAAACTGCTTCCACATAACTTTCCAGACTTAGTGGTTTAACAATGTATCCGGCTACATTATTTCCGTAGGCTTCAATTCTGTCGCGTTCATCGTTAGATGTTGACATAACATAAACCGAAATAGGCTTCAACTCATCATCGGCACGCAATTCCCTTAGAAATTCATGACCGTTCATCTGCGGCATATTTAAATCTAACAGGATAATACTGGGCCGGGGAGTGATTTTTTCGTAACCATTCGTTCCACGGAGCATGTCTAAAGCCTGAAGTCCATTTTTTGCATTGAACAATTTGTAATTAAGGTCGGTTTTCTTCAGAGCCCTTTGCATCACCATTGCGTCCACTTCATCATCCTCTACATGTAGGATATTTACCAATTTAGTTGACATTTTTGTTTTGTTTGTGTGTGTGTGTTTAATTCCGAAACTAAAGATAACAAAAATCATCAGAATTATCTCTTATACTGAAAATAAGGAAGAAAGTTTTAAACCTTTGTTTGTTCATTAAAAGAGCTCATTTTTACTATCATTTTAAATGTAACCCAGACTGCTTCCTTCCGTTTAACGACATATGTTTAAGAACATATTCAGAAAGATAAGAAGCACCCTTTCGTGGGGAATTTATAAGAGTTTGCCGGAAGACGATCTACTTGAAAGACAGCGCTATAAGCTCTTTTTCACCTTCTCGGCCACCTGTTTTTTGTTATGCTTTGCGGAATCCTTCCATGCGGCATCATTTAACTTGAACAGCAACATACTTGTAATTGGTTTACAAACGTTTGCGGCGGTATTCCTCATTAATTACATCCTGCTTCAAAAACACAAAAATTTAAAAGCAGCCTACATAGTTTGTTTGATGGCGGCATTTGCCTGTGTGCATCTTTTCAATTATTTCTATGGTGGAATCAGGAACTCCGGAAACTTCTATTACCTGTTCATGATTATTGCAACCGTTATTCTTATCGGAAACAAGCAGGGATGGGTAATGCTGGGGCTTTCAATCATAAACCAGGTGTATTTTTATTATATAAGTGATGATCCAAACATGGTGACCAATGTATTGGCTGCCAACAAATCGGATCTCAATCAGGATTTCCTATTCTCAACAGGAATGGCAGTTATTGCTATTGCAGCGTTAAGTAACAGTTTGGGAAGTTCAAAAAACATTGTTATTGAAAAAATTACCGAATCGCAGAATATCCTTGCTGAGAAAAATAAAGAGTTAAGAAAACTATCATTAGTAGCCAGTAAAACGGATAGTGCGGTAATTATATCCGACAAAAATTTTATGATCACCTGGGTCAACGATGGATTTACAAGACTGTCAGGTTATCAATCGGCAGAAGTAATTCACAAAAGAACCGATGACTTTTTATATGGAACGCAAACAGATTTTCAAACTGTACAACATATGAATGCACGTTTAAAATCGAAGGAAACATTTATTGGTGAACTTGAACTCAATCATCATAATGGAAAAAGTTTCTGGAGTCAGATTTCTGTTACCCCTATTTTAAACAAAGATGGTGAAATTATTGAGTATGTAACCCTTCAGGACGACATAACTGAGAGGAAACTGGCTGAGAATAAAATCAGGGAGTATTTGAAAGATCTCGAAAAAACGAATAAGGAACTCGACGAATTTGCCTACGTAGTATCACATGATTTAAAGGCTCCATTGCATGCAATTTCCAACCTTACGGGATGGATTGAAGAGGATATGAAAGGTAGATTTTCCGATGAAACAAGTTCCAACTTTAATATTATTAAAAGCCGGGTGGCAAGAATGGAAGACCTCATCAACGGCTTACTCGAATTTGCCCGTGCCAATCATAAAAAGGGTGAAAAATCGAGCGTCGATTTGAATGAATTCATTAGCGAGGTAATTGAATTTTGTGCCATTCCGGTGAACTGCTCCATTGCTATTCCCGGCAAATTGCCGGTATTGTTCGGAGACAAAATAAAGTTCCAGCAAATATTTGCCAACCTTATTGGCAATGCAATTAAGTATAATGATAAAAAGGAAATTAATATTATAATTTCAGCTGAAGAAAAAGAAAGCGAATGGTTAATCAGTGTGAAGGATAATGGTCCGGGGATCGACCAGCGTTTTCATGAAAAAGTGTTTGTGATTTTCCAGACGCTAAACCCTCGTGATACTGTAGAAAGTACGGGTGTGGGACTAGCAATTGTAAAGAAAATTGTAGAAGAAGAAGGTGGTGCTATTTGGGTGGAATCACAACCCGGCAGTGGTGCCGATTTCCGTTTCACATGGCTGAAAGAACCACGGCCTGAATCGTTTCAGTTTCAAGGTTCAATTTCACAATACCAATAAGCGCTATGAAATCGATTTTAGAGACCTTGACCAGAGGAAGAATCCTGGATTCTATTCCTGCGGATGACATTTTAGCACGACAGCGTTATTCACTATTCAGAATCTTCTCCATATTTGGAGCTGCTCTAATGATTGTGTTTGCTATTGAAGAATCAACAATTGCACAATTACAAAATGGAAAAATTTTTATCTTCACTTCCATTGCACTCACTTTGCTCATTAACTATATAGGGGTTCAATATCACAAAAACCTGGGAGTTGCCTATACGGTTAGTATAATAGCAGCCTTGTCGCTGATTCACCTGGTAACCTATTATTCGGGCGGGGTTAAAAATCCCGACTTCTTTTACATGGGCTCTATTATTCTTTATTCTTATATCATACTTGAGAATAAAGGTGGAAGGATAACTCTGGCGCTATCACTCGTCAACATCATCTATTTTTATGTACTTACCGACTTCACCGAACCGGGTGCCTATATCACTTTTGATTTAAGTGAACGTGCTATCGATGGCAAGCATCTTTATACTGTTATTACCAGCATGGTGCTTATGACTTCGTTGAGCGCCTATTTGGCTTATTCAAAAAATGCCGTTATCAATAAAATAGAGGAATCAAAAGGCATTTTGATGAAGAAAAATGAGGAACTGCAGGAACTTTCTCTGGTAGCAAGCGAAACAGTGAACTCCGTAATCATCACCGATAAAGATGGAAATATTGAATGGGTTAATGATGGATTTACTCGTTTGACAGAATATTCTTCGCAAGAAGTTACAGGGCGAAAGCCAGTCGACTTTTTGTACGGACAAAAAAGTGATCAGGAAACTGTGAATGCAATTGAAAACAGGGAGTTTGTATCAAATAATTTCAGTACCGAGGTTATTAAATACAAGAAAAACGGTGAAGTGGTTTGGGTACAGGAAAACGTTACCCGAATTATTGATGAAGAAGAAAATACCACAAAGTATATTTTTATAGAAAGTGACATTAGTGAGCGGAAAAAGTCGGAAGAAAAAATGGCCGAATATCTCCGAAACCTGGAGAAAACCAACAAAGAACTCGACAAATTCGCCTATGTTGTTTCGCATGATCTAAAAGCTCCACTTCGTGCAATTGGAAATTTAACAGGATGGATTGAAGAAGACGCAGGACACATGCTGCCCGGCGAGGTCAGGAAGAATTTTAACCTGATTAAAGAACGGGTAATGAGGATGGAATCACTTATTAACGGAATCCTGGATTACTCAAAAGCAGCAAAAAAGAACAATCAAATGGAAGTTACCGATATCAACAAAATGGTAAAGGATACTATTGAGTTTCTTGGACAACCCTCTTCTTGCAAATTTATTATTGAAAACGACTTACCTGAAATTTTGTGTGACAAAATTAAAATTCAGCAGGTGTTTATGAATTTGATTGGCAATGGCATCAAATTCAATACAAAAGCGGAAAAGAAAATTCGGATTTCATCACATTCAAGTGAAGATCATTATCAGTTCAGCATCTCCGATAATGGCCCCGGCATTGACCCCAGGTTTCATGAAAAAATATTCATCATTTTCCAAACTATCAGTACCCGTGATGAATTTGAGAGTACCGGAGTGGGCCTTGCTATTGTGAAGAAAATTATTGAAGAACAAAGCGGGAAGATTTGGGTAGAATCCAAGCAGGGAAAAGGATCAACCTTCCACTTTACATGGCCCAAATACAAGATTAGTCAGGAATATGAAACGAGAACGGTGGCTGAAAAAATATAGTCCTAAACGGCTCTATCCTATCCTTTGAAAAAGTAAACAATAAAATGAACAGTAAGCAAAAAATAGCAGTTATTCTGGAAACAGTTAAGGAACAAACGAACCTGCTGGATTCGAGGGATAAAGAAATGTTGAGGGATGAGCTTCTGGCATATCTGCTTTTTGGAAATTATTATGACTCTATAGGCCCTGCAGAATCAACTTCTATACAGATGCGTGGATTAAGCAATCATGAACGTGAGCTTATCAAAAAATTAGCCGACCAAACGGAGGCATTATTCAGGGCAGAACAGGATGGTGAGGAGGATTCACATTAACTAAAAAAACTCCTCTTTTCAGCAACCATTTTCTTTAGTAACAGCGAAGGCCTGTAACGATCGTCATTGTAATCATTCATCAATTTTTCAAGGATTTCAAGAACTTTGTGAATGCCTATATCGTCGGCCCATTGCAATAAGCCTTTGGGATAATTCACACCTTTCGTCATAGCCAGTTCAATATCGTTGCGGGAAGCAATTTTTAAATAAAGTGCATCAACAGCTTCATTAATAAGCATAGCAAGAATCCGTTCGAAAATATAATTGCCTTTGGGGTGATTTTCAACTGCACCAGGAGCCGACACCCCTTCACTATAATTGTAGTATCCCCTACCCGACTTCCTGCCAAAGAAACCTGCTTCATACAACCTCTTCTGCGTAAGCGAAGGGCGATAACGAGGATCATAAAACATCTGCTCCCACACTGTTTCTGTAACCTTAAAGTTGATATCATTACCAATAAAATCCATCAACTCAAAGGGACCCATTTTAAAGCCGCCGAATGTTTTCATAGCCCAGTCTATGGTTGCTATGTCAGCGATACCTTCTTCATACATCTTAATAGCCTCTCCATAGTAGGGCCGGGCAATTCTATTGACAATAAAACCGGGAGTATCTTTCGCCAGCACTGTCGTTTTTCCCCAGGAATTAATAATTTCTCTTGCTTTTACAACCACGGTTTCGCCGGAAGTGAAAGAAGGAATGATTTCGACGAGTGGCAGGATGGTAGCAGGATTAAAAAAGTGAATCCCAATTACTCTGGATCTTTCAATACACGAGGATGCTACAGCAACAACCGGAAGAGATGATGTATTTGTGGCAATAATACAATTCACATTCACAACATTCTCAATTTGTCTGAAAAGTTCCTTTTTAACATCCAAAATTTCCACAATTGCTTCTATAACCAAACCGCACTCTGCAAAATCAGCAACATTTTCAGTAAAGCTGATCAAACCTAATAAAACCTGGGCTTTTTCTCGTGTAAGTTTACCTTTGGTTACCAGTTTTTCATAATCCTTAGCGATGTTGCTGCGACTTTTATCGAGAGCGCTACCGTTAGTATCCAACACGATTACCTGATGGCCTGCACTGGCGGCTACCTGAGCAATTCCGCTGCCCATGGCACCACATCCGGCAACACCAATTATGATTTTAGGCTCCATTGATTATTCTCCTTTGAATAGGGGTGTTCTTTTTTGAAGAAATGCATTAACTCCCTCTTTGTAATCATATGTTTTTCCTGCTCTGGTTTGTAAATCTTCTTCAACATCCAACTGATCATCAAGATTGTTAAACATTGAAAAATTGAGGGCTCTCTTCGTATATCCAAGACCTTTAGTTGGCATCTGTGAAAGTCGCGATGCACATTCCAGGGCTTCTTCCATTAGGTTCTCATCAGCCACCATTTTGTAAATCATTCCCATAGAAAGTGCATCCTCAGCTTTCACTTTATCTCCCAGCATCATTAATGCAGTTGCTCTCTGAAAACCTACTAATCGGGGCAGAAAAAATGTTCCACCACTATCGGGTATCAGACCAATTTTACTGAAGGCCTGAATGAATGATGCGGAAGTGCCTGCGAAAATAATGTCACATGCTAAAGCGATATTTGCTCCCGCACCGGCAGCCACTCCATTGACGGCACACACCACCGGTTTTTCGATATTGCGGATAAGAGAAATTACCGGGTTGTAATGATCTTTAACAATAGAATTTAAAGTAGGACCATCGGCTGCTATCACTTCAGCCAAATCCTGTCCGGCGCAAAAAGCCCTTCCGGCACCGGTAATAAACACTGATCGAACAGCAGGATCTTTTTCACAATCTTTCAGTGCTTCCTGAAATGCCATAGCCATTTCCTTGTTAACACTATTTAACACTTCGGGGCGGTTAAAGGTGATCTTCCCGATACCATTTTCTTTTCTAAAATCAATTGACATAAATTGGTGTTTTGTGTGGGTCAAAAGTAATGCTTTTCGATTACAAAGCTGAAGCTAAACTCTATGAAATGGTTAAGATTGACTGACCTGTTTAAAAGCGAATGCCATTTGTTTCTGAGAAAAGCAAAATAGTTAGAAGAGCCTTTGCAAGGAAGGGTGAAAAAATACATTAAAAAGGAAATTAAACGCTTAAATCAATGACATTTAAACTCTTCAAACGGCTGTTGACAGGAATCACAGTAATGGAGTGCTTTGCAAGCTGTTGAACCAAAAGGGCTGGTAAGCCGGGTACTCATTGAATTGCAAAAAGGACATTGTACAGCATGTTTTTTGCCGGTGATCATAGCTTTTAGATGGTCTTCGGTAGATACTGATGGAGGAGCGATTCCATATTCCTTCAATTTCCTTTTACCTTCATCCGACATCCAATCAGTGGTCCAGGCAGGAGCCATAACGGTTTTAATCTTAAAATTGGTGATTCCTTCCAAGCGGAGTACTTCATCAATATCTTGCTCAATAACACCCATTGCAGGGCATCCTGTAAAAGTTGGTGTGATGGTAATTTCAAAAATTCCATCTTTAAAAACCACATCACGCAATATTCCCAAATCCGCAATTGTTAAAGCAGGTATTTCAGGATCGAGTACCCCGTTAAGGAGTTCTTTTACTTGCTCAACATTTACTTCACCAGTCATTTTGTATAATGTTTAATCAGTTACCACTTTGCATCGGGATACGATCGGGGCAGAACCTGCATTTCGGCAAGAATGTAGCCCAGATGTTCGGTATGATTTCCTTTACGGCTATCTAATCGCATTGCATTATTTACTTCAGGAATAGTCAATGATACCGTCTTAAATTTATCTGTAACAGTGGCAGTCCATAACTTCTTCACTTCATTCAAATCGGCAGCAACTCCATTGGAAAGAAGCATCGTTTCAACATCATCTATCTGAAACATATCATCCACAAAATACCAAAGGTCTTCAATAGCATCCTGGATTCTTTTTTTACTTTCATCGGTTCCATCCCCAAGCCGTGAAACCCAATCGCCGCTATGACGGACATGATAGGCAACCTCTTTCAAAGACTTTGCTGCAAAGGCTGCAATTTCTGAATCCTTACTTTTTTGAAGCAACGAATACAGGTGGAAATTATAAACACCAATGAGATATTGTTTCATCACTGTTGTTCCGAAGTCACCGTTGGGTTGTTCAGCCATTAATAAATTGCGGAACTGAAGGGCATCGCGGAGATAGGCTAAGGAATCTTCATTACGACCTTTATCTTCTACTTTACCGGCATATGACAAAATAATTCTGGCCTGACCAATGTAATCAAGAGCAAAATTCGATATGGCAATATCTTCTTCAAGATACGGAGCATGTCCGCACCACTCCGATAATCTTTGTCCCATAATCAATGAGGTATCACCCAAACGTAAACAGTACTCAAACAGGGCTTCTTCGAATGAAATTGTTGCTTTATTCATAATTAAATTCTCCGGCGGTTTTAAGAAATCATTTTGATTCCATCCGGTGTTTTATAAAAGTTGGGGTTGCGGTAAATTTTATCGTTTGCAGGATCAAAAAAAGCTCCTGAATCTTCGGGTGATGAAGCTACAATAAATTCGGAGGGCACCACCCACAAATTGATTGCTTCATTACGGCGAGTATAAACATCTCTTGCATTTAACAACGCCATTTCAGCATCTGCAGCTCTAACACTTCCGGCATGTTCATGAGGAGCTCCCGACTTTTTTTGAGTGAAAACTTCCCATAGTTTGAATTGGGTATTTGACATTTTAGTTCTTTAGTTCTTTAGTTTTGGGGTTCTTTTGTGGTCTTTCCCGATGAAGAACTTTGTGCTTCACCCACGTTTTTCAGATTAATATTTTACAGAGAACATTTTGCTTTGTATAATTCCACTACTAGAATTCTACAATGAAAATTCTACATCGAATAATTCAAATTCCCGTGGCACATTCCTGTTGTAGTTCAAAATTAACTTTCCTAATAACTTAATTCCGATGATGTTTTTTGGCGTATGCTTCGGCGGCTTCCCGAACCCATAATCCGTTTTTGTCGGCATTCACTCGTGCGCGCATTCTTTCGCGATTGCAGGGTCCGTTGCCGGAGACAACAGTTTTAAATTCCTCCCAGTTAATGTCACTATGTTCATAATGACGGGTTTGTTCATTCCACTTCAATTTAGGATCAGGGATTTTGAGGCCAATAGCTTCTGCCTGTGGGACGGTGCGATCGATAAAACGCTGACGAAGGTGATCGTTAGAATACAACTTCACTTTCCAGCGCATTAACTCATCACTATTAGGGGAATTGGTATCTGACGGGCCAAACATCATCAACGAAGGCCACCAAAATCTATTCATAGAGTCCTGTGCCATTTCCTGTTGTTCTTTGGTTCCTCGCATAAGGTAAGCCAGAAGCTGATATCCTTGTTTATTGTGAAAATTTTCTTCTTTACAGATGCGAATCATCGCTCTTGAATAAGGGCCATAAGAACATTTTGCCAAAGCAGTTTGATTCACTATGGCGGCCCCATCAACCAGCCAACCAATGGTACCCATATCGGCCCAATTGAGAGTAGGATAATTGAAAATTGAGGAATATTTGGCTATGCCGGCATGCAATTGATTGATCATTTCCTGACGATCAATACCCAGTGTTTCAGTGGCGCTGTAAATGTATAATCCATGTCCGGCTTCATCCTGAACTTTAGCCAGCAAAATAGCTTTTCTTGCCAAACTTGGGGCACGGGTGATCCAGTTACCTTCGGGAAGCATGCCTACCACTTCGGAATGTGCATGTTGCGACATCATTCTTATGAGTTGCTTCCTGTAACGTTCAGGCATCCAATCCTTTGGTTCAATAACTTCTCCTGAATCGATCTTTTTTTGAAAATCTACTTCTAATTGTGCTTCAGACATAATTTTTTACCTGATTTTAAGTTCGACAAATTTACCAATTTTATAGGTTTTAAACATGATTTATATCAACAATAAACTCAGTAAAATATCCGACATCGAAAGAAAGAAAGAAAATCATAAAATAAGTGGTCAAATTGATCCCATGTGCGGGATAGAAACGGACAAAAATCAAGTCTTTATTCATTAACAATTGACTTTCAATTATTTAAAAAGTGTAAATTATATAAACAACCTTGGGTTTTTGCAAAATAAATTACCATACATTTATTATCTTTGCAGGCTTATTTAGGGGACTATTTAAAATGGCAAAGAGTTTGAATTTATCATTTAAAAATACACAAATTAAGCTCCTTTCAAACCTCAACCGATTCATGCGCTTCAAATTGAACCCCGGAAAGTTAAAACATAACAACCTTTTCTTAATTATTGTTTGTTCAGCTCTACTTTTTTCATCATGTTTAAGCAGAAAGAAAACAGATTATTTTCAATTTAATGATAATCAAACTGCAATTCAGGATACTGTTTTGATGAAAAGTATTTTTGAACCAAAGATCCAGACAAACGACATATTGAAGATTGAGGTTGCGAGTATTAATCCGGAGGCGGCTAAATTTTTTAACCCAAGCGACGAACTGACCACTAATGAAGACACTGATTTATCTTCCTATATGGTCGATTTGAATGGAGATATTGAAATTCCATTAGTTGGAAAAATGAAAGTCGCAGGACTCACAACCCGACAAATCCGTGATACTTTGAGATTAAAACTTGAAAAATACCTTCAGAGTCCTACGGTTAGAGTAAATTTCAATTCATATATCGTTACTGTTTTAGGAGAGGTAAAATTACCGGGACAATATGTTGCCAAAACCGAAAAGTTCACTATCACAGATGCACTTGGGTATGCAGGAGATCTTACTATTTATGGAGACAGACAGAAAGTGATGGTTATCAGAGAAAACGATAACAAAAAAGAATTCAATTATATAGATCTTACGCAAAGAGACATCTTTAAATCTGATCTCTTTTACCTCCACCCCGGAGATGTAATTTATGTTCCTGCTGGAAAAGGAAGGATTGCATCGGCTGATGCATTTTACAGAATTGCGCCTCTTGTGCTGAGCACACTGACTCTAATTGCGTTAATATTTTACCAGAACACAAATTAATTCACTAATACAGGCAATGACCGATAAAAGTAAAGACGTTAAAGTACATGATGAAAAGCATTTTAATCTAAAATACTTTTTTCTCAGTAAAGTAATAAAGTACTGGTATTTATATGCTGCTAGTTTATTATTTGCACTTTTTGCCGGTTACTACTATAATTGGTATACCACTCCTGTTTACAATGCATCCTGTACACTTTTGATTAAAGATGATAAGAGAGGTATGTACCCGGTTGATTTGTTGGCGCAAGCCAGCACCATGGACAATACAGGTGGCATCGATAATGAGATTGAATTGATTCAGTCTCGAACAATGATTGCGAAAACACTAAGACGTCTTGATTTCGAGATCAGCTATTTCCTTACAAATAATATCAGAAAAGCTGAATTGTACAAAAGATCCCCTTTTAAACTAACGTATGACTCTGTATCATTCAAAACTTATGAGAATCAGATAAGAATTGAAATACTTGATGATAAAAGCTACTCGATCAGATATACCGATAAACAGGATGGTTTTGAGATTACCAAAGAATACAAATTTGGTGATCAGGTTCGCAATGATTTAGGTAAATTTACCATTGATAAAACAGAAAACTTTAAAGATACAAATTTCAATAACAGTGATTATGAAAAACGCAATTTCATCATCATCATTCACAATTTTGACAACCTTATTGACCACTACACCAAAAGCTTGAATATACAGTTTGTTTCTAAAAAATCGACTGTTTTACAGCTTTCCTTAAAAGATCCGGTACCACAAAAAGCGGGCGATTTTCTGAATATGTTGCTGGAAGTTTATATACAAAGCGGCATAGATCAAAAAAATGAAATTGCCAGTAATTCATTAGATTTTATTGATGATCAACTTGAATTAATTACTGAAAACCTCCGTGCATCGGAACAGGATCTGGAAGAATTTAAAACTGAAAAGGGTATTACTGACCTCGGAACAGAAGCGCAAACTTTTCTTGGAAGTGTGCAGGTATATGATGAGAAAATCTCGGAAATGGATATTCAAACTTCATTTCTAATTTATCTTGAAAATTATATAGTTGAAGAAAAGCAATTGGATAAAATATCACCTGCTTCCATGGGAATAACTGATCCTTTACTTACAAAGTTGATAACCCAGTTAAGTGACCTTCAAAATCAACGCAAAAGCCAACTCAATTCCACCAAACCTGACAACCCTATTATAGGGTCACTCAACATTCAGATTCAAAACACAAGAGAAGATCTTCTTGAAAACGTGAGGTCTATCAAAGATGGTTTAACTGCCTCCAGAAGACAGGCGGAATTGCAGTTAAACAGATTACAAAGTAAGATCAAAACAGTTCCTAAAACACAAAGAGCCCTCCTTGGTATGGAACGCCAGGCAACCATCAGAGAAGGCCTTTACAACTATCTTCTTCAAAAGAAAGCTGAGACAGCCATTATGCTTGCTTCTACCATTTCGGATAACAGAGTAGTTGATTCTGCAAGGGCTTCTTACCAACCAGTAAAGCCGGTTCCTAACCAAACTTATACAATTGCAATTCTTTTGGGATTACTGCTGCCTGGCCTTTTTGTTTATCTAAAAGAGGTATTGAACGACAAAATAAATGATGTTTCGGATCTGGAGAATACTACCAAAATCCCTGTTCTGGGAATGGTAGGCTATAACAAAGATAACACAAATATGATTGTTGCAGAAAAGCCGGAATCATTCATTGCTGAATCATTCAGATCTATCCGAACCAACATTCAGTATTTTGCTAATCCTAAAGATAAATGTATAAAGGTACTTGTAACCTCTTCTGTAAGCGCTGAAGGAAAAAGTTTTTGTGCGGCCAACATTTCAGCTATTTATGCTATTTCAGGAAAGAAAGTGGTATTGGTAAACGGCGATCTCAGAAAACCAAAAAATAATACTGAACTGCATTTAAGTTCCGATGTAGGTATCTCTAATTACCTTATTGGAAATGCCGAAATGAAAGACATTATTCAATCTTCACCAAAAATTGCTAACCTGGACATTATACTTTCAGGACCCAAACCACCTAATCCTTCTGAGTTGATACTCAACAAAAGAATGGATCAGTTTTTTGAATTCCTCGAAAACAACTATGATGTAATAATTGTTGACTCACCTCCTATTGGTATCGTTACAGATGGAATTTTGTTGAGTAAATATGTAAATTCAACCATTTACATAATAAGACAAAATGTTACTAAAAAACAAAACATAGAATTCATCAACACCCTCTATAACGAAAATAAATTACCGAATTTAAGTGTAATTTTCAATGCTGTAAAAGTAGGTTCCGGAATTGGTTACGGTTACGGATACGGGTATGGCTATGGGTATGGTTATGGGTATTATGAAGAGGATGATGCCAAAAAATCAAAAGGAATCAAAAAAAAAAGCTCTAAATAATTTGCCTTCAGGGTGAATGGATCCACCCACTCCATTTATGCTTAATTTTTTAAGGAAAAATTTAGACACAGAAAGCAAAACACTGTTTAAAAACAGTTCATGGGTCTTCTTGTCTAATATTATTGGAGCAGGACTCACTTTTGTAAGAGCAATAATTATAGCCAGGGGATTAGGAGCAGAACTGTTTGGAATTTACACTGTAATTGTTGCCTTCATTGCAACTGTTATGGAATTACTTAATCTGAATCTTATCACTCCTGTGATAAGATATGGAGCGCAGTATAGAACCGAAAATCGCCCCGACAAAACTGTTGCCCTCATTAAACTGGCCTTGTTGGTCACCTCGGTAATTTCACTACTGTCAATTCTGATTGTAACAATACTTACCTTTTTAACTTATGATACCTTTATCAAAGCTCCAGGACTTGAATGGTTCTCTATTAGTTATAGCGTGGCAGCATCTGTTCTTTTGTTCAGCCATGTCAGCAGAGGTGCGCTGAGACTATATTTTAAATTCAAATTAAATTCGATTATCCAAATCGTCATGGATGTTGCTGAACTGGCACTGGTAGCTTGTGCGATATTGATTTTTCCAAAGCAGCTCGAATATTTTCTCATGGCTATTCTCCTTTCAAGACTGATCAATGGAATCATTCCCACTGTTGCCGCATTTAAAGAACTTATGCCTGAATTTAAGGATAATTTAAATGCACCGATGTCACTTTTAAACGATCAATTAAAAGCCATTCGCATTTTTGTCATTAACAATTCGCTTGCCAGAACCGTACAGTCTTTAATTAACAATGGAGATGTATTGCTGATTGGGTTGCTATCGGAAAGCCCTGCTCAAGCAGCCTATTATGCTGTGGGTAAAAAACTGGCATGGACCATTCTTACATTAACTGATCCGTTTTCCAATTCTGTGTACCCTCAGTTTTGTAAGCTATACAGTGAAAATCAGACAAAGGACATAATCAAAATGGTAGTTAAACTAACCACTTTGGCTGCTATCCCCGCATCTATATTTATGCTGTTTGCCTATTTTCTGAATGAGTGGATTATTACATTGCTTTTTGGTGACCAATATCTCGAGGCAGCAACCACTTTCTTATTGCTTACCGGTGCATCTTTACTCTATGCCATGTTTTTCTGGATCCAACCGTTGCTTCAAGCTCTGGATTTAGTTTCAACTCGATTATATGTTTCATTGATGGGCCTTGTTATTGGATTAATATCTGCCTATCTGTTAATACCGAAATACGGATCAGATGGGATGGCTGTAACGATTATACTGATTAATATAATAATGCCTGGTTTTTTCATTACCTTTGCATTTAAGAAACTCAGAAACTCAGCCGATATTTCAGCTCCTGCCATAACACTGAAAAAAAAGGAATAACTACTTCCGAAAATCAGCCAATTTAACCGTACATTAACCAGTCACAATACATAAGATCCGTTTTCTTCTAATAGAAGATTTTAGTAGTTGATCCTAATTCCTGCAGATCCAATCATGAGAAAGAAACTGTTGAGGATTCTCAAATGTCCTAATAATAACAATTTTGACTTAAAAATATTTGGTGCTGAAGTTAATAGGAATAATATAATTCTTAAAGACCTGGAAAATGAACAATTGCAGGATAATGATGATATCATAAATGGGCTCATCATCTGCGAAAGCAGCCAAACAGCTTACCCCATCAGCGAGTCAATTGCCATTTTACTGTCAGATAACGATATTGATATAAACCATCATCTTCCTTTATTGGAAAGATACATTGCAAACATTCCTGCGAATTATAAATATGTTTTAACTTCCACACTCGATCGAATTGCCAAACAAATTGAAACCAATGACGGTAAATGGAACCGTGAAGAAATGCGGTATTATGACAAAGAAGTAAATACTCAGGAACAACGCGATTCAATGCTTTGGGAAATTAAGAACACGCCCGTATGGCGAATCTTTATTCCCCGATCTAAACACATCATAAAACATATTCAAGAGGGCTGCAAAAATCAAAATATTCTCGAAATAGGCTGCGGTAATTCAAGAACAATTTCCTGGGCTTTTAATCCTGCGATACATAATTACAATTACATTGGAACTGACATTTCATTTAAAAGACTATTAGTAGGCAAAAAATCAATTCCCGAAGGTGATTTTCTTCAAGCAAGTGCTCTCAATCTTCCTTTCCGTCCAAGTAGTTTCTATGCATTGATAAGTTTTGGAATGCTGCACCACTTACCTCGCCCTATCGAAGCTATAAAACAATCTTCTCACTTAATAATCAAAAATGGATATTTTGCATTCCATGAACCCATTACCCGAAAAGAAACAAAACTGCCGGGAATGGAGACATTCAAAAAATTGATGTCTGATTATAAACACAGTGAACATGATGGAAAAATTGAAATAGATCCTTCTTTAAGCGCACTTTTAGAATTGGGGTTTTCAGTTGTGAATATTGAGAAAGAAATTTCTTATTTGCGATCCTTTACCGAAACAATCGCAAAACGAATTTCAAGAGCAACCATGAAAAATAAAACTGTTATACAATTACTAACAGCCACCGATAAGATTATTCTTGAAACCTTAGGAAAAATATCGAGGCGTGCCGGTGCCAGTGCCGTTTGTGCAGTTGTGAAAAAAACAACTGAACTTAAATATTAATTCTGCTGATAATATTGCGAAGAATTTAATTAGGAAAAATTTAAATTTAGATAAACATTTATGATATTGAATTTTAATAGCTGAATATCAATAATGTCTGATGTAAATTCTATGAAACAAAAAATCTTTCTAAATCATCTGGGAAAGTATGTAAACCATGGATCATTAAACAAATCGGATGTGTTGCTAGGATACTTTTCACCTATTGCCCCCTTTCATAAAAATGCCTCACTTCTATCTTCACTGCATTCAAAATTAAACTCCGAATCAAAGGGAACGATCAAAGAAAAATTTAACATACCTCAATACCAAGGAACCAATCCTGCGGTATTAAAAGTTTCGGATTTCATTCGTGAACATGTTGCAGAATATGTAAAAGCAGTTATTGTTCATGGCAGCCTGGCATCCAACGAAGAAATAGCATACAGTGATTTTGATGCTTTGGTGATTTTAAAAGACAGCACTTTAAATTCACCCACCCAACTTATAAATGCAGCAATCAATTTAAGCAAATGCTATTCCTTGATGCTTGAATTTGATCCATTGCAACATCATGGGTGGTTTGCTATGTCTGAAACAGATTTAATGAACTATCCTGTTAGCTATTTGCCTCCAGAAGTTTTACCGTTTTGTTGTTCATTAAACGGACCGGTTGAATTAAATATTAGTTATTCGATCACACCTATATCAGACAGCAGTTTTTTCAAACTCGTAAATTCTTTAACAAAGCAAATACAACCTGACTATATTCCTAAGAATCTTTTTTACGCGAAAAGTATTATGAGTGAATTTATGATGTTACCCACATTATTTATACAACACAAAACACTCTCAGGCATTTACAAAAAATTTAGTTTTGAAAAAGCGAAACAATATTTTACTACGGAAGAATGGAAAGTAATGGATGAGATATCGGAATTAAGAAGAAATTGGACAAAAGAGAATGCAATGCTCTCATTTGATGTACCTTGCGTAATGTCCGTTGCAAAAAAGAAAAAGCAAAAATCACATGCGCCATTGTTAAGTGATCAGTTAAAAAAAAAATTCGAATCAGGGTTATCAACTAGGATGCTGGATTTCATTGATACATTAAAACTAAAAGCTAATGAAACTTAAGTTCGTTGATATTCCAAAAAAGGTACTTGTGGAAGAATATCATGATGCAATTGACAGAATGGTTAACTCGCTATCAAAGCACAAAGAAATACTGAGTATTTATCAGGTAGGAGGGATAAACACCCCGGGAATATCTGATATAGATTTTTATGTAGTGTTCCATGACAATAGTTCGAATATTTTTAATCCGGTAAATGAAATATCTGAATCAGACAGGTATCTTTTCTCACATAATCTGTTTGGCACATCCAAATCATTTGCGCTAAAAATGGAACAGTTTACCTTTTTTGGAAATTACAAACTGCTGCATGGTGACCAAACAGATTTTCATAATTACACACTCAACACAACCGACCGAAAACTACTTGAGCAACAAATTGCACTTGAATATCTTATTAAAGCATGGCTCAGCATACGAATTCAACTTAAACTCGGTTACATTAAAACTAGAGGGCTGTTGCTTCATTCTAAGGCCATACTCTTTGATCTAAAGTTTTTGAACATACATGACGGCCAACTCATGAATACCATTAACAATCTTATGCAAATAAGAAATAACTGGTATTCACAATCGACTGATTATAAAATACTGGAATCATTGTGCTATGATTACTGCAGGCAGCTAGAGCAAACTATATTCGAAGAAATAAAACGCCATGGCTTTTTCATGGATCCCGGTATCACCTACAAAACTGCAAAAAGAATAAATATATCTGAATCATCCAAAATTGAATTTCATTGTAAGGGTATAACATTACCGCAATTTTTAACAACATTATCTTCTTTTTTAAGAAAAATTCAATATAAATTTAGTTATTTCGATGTGGGGGTGCCAATTAGCCAAAGTGAGATGCCTGCAATTCTTAAATCCAGAAGGAATACCATTAAAGAAGCTATTCAATATAATAGAAAACATTTGCCAGCTTTTCTATGCGGAGGATTCCCGTTGCAAATTTTTTTAGGGAATAGTGATTGAATTAGTTTGTAAAAAATTATAAAACTAAAATTAGTGTTGCCAATCGGTCTCAGCAATTCGGTTAATTTATAAATCCAAAAGAAAAATTAGCAAACCGCCCAATCCCTTTTTTTCCTCACTTCTAATA
>Ga0105046_10000216_pt1 | contig 73558 bp, 52 predicted proteins | sample MAT03_FD_78385 | JGI IMG/M metagenome (GOLD analysis project Ga0105046, IMG submission 78385) | Freshwater microbial communities from Lake Fryxell liftoff mats and glacier meltwater in Antarctica - MAT-03 (megahit assembly) | ecosystem: Environmental > Aquatic > Freshwater > Ice > Liftoff...
AGGTAACCCGGGGGCGTCGGCAGGACGCCGCCGGCCTGCACGACGCCCTGCTTCGGCGTGTAGCCGCCGGGCGGGGCCGGGGTCGGCGACCACTCGCCGAAGGGGCGGACGGTGGTGGCCGGGAGCGGGCTGCCGGCGGGTGGTAGCTTCCCGGACGACGACTGCGGCGGCTGGGCGGCGACCGTCCCGAAGGCGGCCAGCCCGACCGCGGCGGCCGACACCGCGGCCTTGAATAGGGTTCGAGAACGCACGGCCTGGTCCCCCCTGCGCGAGTTAGTCCCTGTCCCCCGACCCGACGCGTCAGCCCGCGGCCGGCGTGTCTCCCCCGGCCCCGCCGCCTTCCCCCGAAGACGACGGGGCCGGGTACTTGATCGCGTTCTTCGCCGTCTTCGCCATCACCGCCGCCGTCAGGTCGATTCCGGTGTGGACGCTCAGCAGGAACAGGCAGTTCGCCACGTCCGCGAGTTCGTCCGCCACCGCCTCGCGCAGCCCCGGCGTGTCGTCGAGCCGGCGCGACTCGTCGGCCGTCAGCCAGCGGAACACAGTGCACAGCTCGCCGACCTCGCTGGCCAGGGCCATGACGAGGTTCTTGGGCGAGTGGTACGGCTCCCACCCGCGGGCCTCGGCGAACCGGCGCATGTTCTCCTTGAGCGCCGCCACCGCGGTCGTCGCGTCCGACATTGCGGTCTGTCCGGGTTAATCGGCATTTGCCGGGTCGCCGCCGTACAGTTTCCCCCTGCGGCGGCGACACGGTTTCAGGCCGCGGACCATACCGCGGCTGCGGGTCGTGTCAACGGCTTCCCGCGCGTTCAGGCGGATCGGCGCGGCGGGAAGTGGCCGGCGGGCGTGAAGCGGGGCAGACTGCGGGGTACGGAACATCCCACGGCCACGGACGTGCCGCCATGCCCCGCCCCGCCCTCGCGGTCGAAGCGCTCGAACCCCGCGAACTCCCCGCCGCCGCGTTTCAGACGTTCCCCGTCGTTCCCGCCGACGACCCGGCAGTGATCGACTCCGTGCGCGCCATCGCCGCGCGCGGTCTGTTCGCGGGTCGGTCGCCGACTTCACTGCTGGTCGCGGGGGATAGCAACTCGACGGCTATCGGCGCGCACTACAGCGGCTTCCTGTCCGGGTACGGCAGTTCGGCGTTCAACCCGTCCGGCCTCGCAGCCGTGCGGCCCGACCTGGTGGACACCGTGGCCGCGTTCCGCGCCGGCGGCTCGTTCGTGCGGCCGACCGCGAGCGCCGTGCCGGGCTACCGCGCGATGGACCTGCTGGCGACGCTCCCGGCCGAGGTGGCGGGCTCGAACGCCGGCGTCGCGGTGGTGATGATCGGCACGAACGACCTGGCCTGGAACCCGCCCGAGGCGTACCGCGACCAGCTCCGTCGTCCGACTGCTCTGCGCCGCCGGCGTCGTGCCGCTCTTAAGTACACTCCCGCCGATCACCATCAGCGGTGGTGCGCTGGCGGGCCAACTCGTGGTGTTCAACCAGGTCGTCGCCGACGTGGCGGACGAGTTCAAGCTACCGGTTTGGAACCTGTGGCGTGGGCTCATGGCGCTCCCCGGCGGCGGACTGGCGCCGGACGGCCTTCACCTCGTCTACGAGGGCGATGGCAGCAGCGTGAACGGGGCGTGGCAGAACGTCCGCAACCTCGAAGCGCTCGAGGTGCTGGCGTGGTTCCGCCGCGTGGTCACGGCCCCGGCCGACGTGCCCGCCGCTAGAGGGTGGTCGCCGGTGGCGAAGGACGAAGCCGTGTTCGCCACCGGCCGCGACGTGGGGCAGGCCGCCGTCGTGACCGTGTTCGACGCCGCCGGGAAGGAGCGGAATCAGTTCCTCGCGTTCGGCCCAGGCTTCACCGGCGGCGTTCGCGTGGCGACGGCCGACGTGACCGGCGACGGCGTGCCCGACGTCGTGGTGGGCGCCGGACTCGGCGGGGCGCCGGCGGTGAAGGTGATCAGCGGCGCGGACGGTTCGCAGGTGGCGAGCTTCTTCGCGTTCGAGTCATCCTTCCGCTCCGGGGTGAACGTCGCCGCCGCGGACCTGGACGGCGACGGCGTGGCGGAGGTGGTGGCCGGCGCGGGTGACGGCGGCGGCCCGGCGGTGGCCGTGTTCCGCGGCGGCGACTTTGCCGGGGTGGCGCGCTTCTTCGCCTACGAGTCGTCGTTCCGCGGCGGGGTGAACGTCGCGGCCGGTGAGGTTGAGGGCGTCGGGGCGGCGATCGTCGCGGGGGCGGGCGTCGGCGGCGGGCCGGCCGTGAAGGTGTTCCTACTCGGGGGCGCTCGGCCGGTGTTCAGCTATCTGGCCTACGACGCGGGAGTTCGCAGCGGGGTTACGGTCGCGGTGGTGAACGGCGAGGTGGCGACCGCGCCCGCCACGGGAACGCCGCACGTCGTGCTGACCGACGCGGCCACGGGAGCGGTGCGGGCGAGTTTCTTCGCGCCGGTGGCCGGCGGGGCGCGGCTCGGGGTGTTGCGTGATACGAGCAGCGAAGACCTGCTGCTCACCGCGGGCGGGGCGGGGGCGCGGACGTGGGTGTATCGGGCGGGGACGACGGAGGTGTTCGGGCTCAACGAACCGGGGCGCTCGTACGGGGTATATGTCGGGTGATTTCTTCCGCCGCTTGCGGCGTAGCACCGCGGTGCTACGCCGCAAGCGGCAACTGAATTAGCTCAGGTTCAGCGCCCCCGCGCCGCAGAACTCGCCCGCCCCGAACCGCTCGACGCGGTGCCCGAACCCGTGGGCCAGCGACATCAGCAGGCGGTTGTGCGCCACCCGCGGGAACTTCAGCGACCGACCCGTCTTGAAGTCCAGCCCGCCGCCGACGAGCACGAACGGGATGTTGTCCAGCGTGTGCGAGTTCCCCTTCCCCAGCTCGTTCGTCCACACGACGACGGTGTTGTCGAGCATGGTGCCGGTGCCGCCCGGCTCGGGGGTGTCGGCCAGCTTGCGGGCGAGGTAGGCCAGCTCGCCGGCGAACCACTTGTTGATTCGCGTCAGCTTGTCCACGGCCGCTTGGTTCGTGTCCGGCTCGTGGCTCAGCTCGTGGTGCCCCTCGGTGATGTCGAGCCACTTCATCCGCGCCATGCCGACGGAGTTCGTGTACTGGAGCGTGGCGACGCGGCTGAAGTCGGCCTTGAATGCGTTCACCATCAGGTCGATCTGCATCCGGCTGATCTGCGGGATGCGGTCGTTGTCGCGCCGCACGCCCGGCTCCAGCGCCGGCACTTCGTGCCCGGCCGCGGCGCGGGCGGCGCGCAGCTCCTGCTCCATCTCGCGGACGAACGTGGCGTGCTCGTCGAGCAGCCGGCGGTCGGCGGCGCCGACTGCCCCCGCGACGCGGTTCAGGTCGGCGGTCACGTCGTCGAGGACGCTGCCGAGGAGTTCGCGGTCCTTCGCCCGGCCGTAGAGCTTGTTGAACATCTGGTACGGGTCGTCGATCGGAGCCACCGGCTTGTTCGCGGCGGTGTACACCATCCGCGTCCAGGTGTCGGCGCGGTCGGGAACCATGACGCCGAACTCCAGCGACCCGAACCGCGTGCGGGTGGCGGCGTCGCGCTGCAGGAACGTGCGGATTTCCTGGTCGATGGAGTTACCGCTGGCCCAGCCGGCGGGCGTGTGCGACCCGCCCTGGATGTTGCCGGGGTACAGTTCGACGCCGGTGAGCAGACAGCCGATTCCGCGCATGTGGGCGTCGCCGTCGCCGCGGACGCGGTCGCAGACGCCGTTGAGGACGAGCGTCTTGTTCTTGAACGGGGCCAGCGGCGTCAGCGACTCCGGGAGCGTGAAGTCCAAGCCTTCCGCGGTCGGCCAGAACGCCCCGGGGACGACGCCGTTCGGGCTGAACATCACGACGAGCCGCTGCTTCCGCCGCGCCTGGTTGGCGAACCCGAGCCCGGGCAGGTTGCCGACGAACGGCAGGGCGGCGGCGCCGACGCCGAGGTCGCGGATGAAGTCGCGGCGGGAACGGACGGCGGGCATCGGGGGCTCCTGGGTCAAAGCCCGGGGACGGCCGTCCCCGGGCTTTCGCCACTGTTATTGTTTCGGAGGCACGGGCGGAGGTAAAGCGGAAACCACGGCGGCACGCACGATCAGCTTGCGGATGCTGAACCCCTCGCGCGCCAGCGACGCGCCGAGTTCCTCCGGCGTGCGGGGGCTGTAGGCGCGTGTCGGCTGCTTCGCCAGGTGGTGGAACAGCTGTTCCGCGAAGGCGGTGTGCGCCTCGGGGCTCGTCGCCAGGAACCGTGCGAGCTCCGCCGGGCCGGCGAAGACCACGTCGGTGCCGGCGCGGGTGTGGTACGCCCCGGACGAGTCCACCGCCTTGCCGGCGTCGCGGTCGCGGTAGCGGCCGATGGCGTCGAAGTTCTCCAGCGTGAAGCCGAGCGGGTTGATGACGCTGTGGCACGTCACGCACGCCGCGGGGCGCGTTTGCAGCGCCGTCCGCTCGCGGGTGGAGAGCATCGGATGGAGCTCTGCCGCGAACGGGGTGAAGGCGTCCTGCGGCGGCCGCAGCGTCAGCCCGAGCACGCCGCGGGCCAGGAAGACGCCGCGGTGGATGGGGGCGCTGTCGCTGGTGTAGCCGAACGTGGCCATCAGGTACGGGTGCGTCAGCACGCCGAACCGCTTGCCGTCGTCGAGCCGCACCGGCTGGAAGCCCGCACCTTCTGCGACCTCGCCGCCGTAGATGCGGGCGAGGCGGGCGTTCAGCGATATGGTGTCGGTCAAGAACAGCCGGCGGAAGTCGCTCTCGGGGCTCCACACGACTTCGTCCAGGAACAACTCCAGCGACGTGCGCAGGTCCGCGGCGGCGGCCTCGTCGAAGCCGGGGAAGCGAAGCGGGTTCTTGCTCACGTCGTGCGGCTGATCCACGCGGAGCCACGTCAGCAGGAACTGCCGAATCTTCGCCCGCGCCCGCGGGTCGTTCAGCATCCGCTCGGCGTGGGCCTGCACCTGGGCCGGCGTGGAGAGTTGTCCCGCCGCGGCGGCCCGCAGGAGTTCGTCGTCCGGGCCGCTGTCCCAGAGGGTGAACGCCAACCGGGACGCGACCGCGTAGGCGTCGCTCGGACCGCCGACCTCGCGGTACAGGAACCGCGGCGACTTCAGCACCAGCACCACGACGCGCCGCGTCGCCAGTTCCGCGTCCGGCGTGGCCGCGAACTGCGCGTCCACGAACAGCCTCGCCTCCTCCGCGGTCAGCGGCCGGCGGAAGGCGCGCTCGGCGAACCGGGTGGCGAACGCCTTCAGCTTCGCGGCGCGGTCGGGGGCGTCGTCGCGGGTGCCGGCCAGCTCGTTGAGCCGCGGCGCCAGGTAGGCCACCGTTTCGAGCGCCGCCTCGGTCGCGGCCGCGTCCCACTCCTTCGACACGGTGGTGCCGCGCTCCCAGCCCATGCTGCGGTCGTCCGGCGGGAAGGCGGTCGCAACGACGTAACTCTCGGGCACACGCACCGGCGCCAAGTGGCGCGCGGGGATGACCGTGACAGCCCCGTGCGGCGGCTTCCACAGGAGCGTCATCGACGCCGGCAGCAGCGGCGGGTTGGGGTTCTTCTTCGAGTCGTCCACGCCCTGCTTGGCCTTCGAGAATTCGAGGCGGATCGGCACAGCCCGCCCGGCCAGCAGGTGGAGGGTGCCGCGGAACTCGGTGTCCTTGCCGGACTTCACCCAGGCGTCGATCAGCGGCGTGCGCTGGTCGTTCACGAACAGCTTGGTGGCGTGTTCGGTGCGGACGACGAACTCGTACACGCCCGACTCCGGCGGCACCACCGACCCCTCCCAGCGGGCGGCGAACGTGTGCGGGGCGTCGAACTTCTCGCCGGGCGCGGCCTTGCCCCAGTCGAATTTCACCTCCGGGTCGATGCGGTCGATGACCTTCTTGTTCCCCTGGAAGTTGCGGGCGTTGAAGTACTCGCCCTTCAGCCCCTGCCGGGCGTCGAGCTTCGCGGCCGGGCGGAACGCACCCACCACGTCGGCGACGGCGCTGCGGTACTGGCCGACGGTGAGGCGGGCGAGGTCGATGCGGGCCGGGCGGACGCGGGCCTGCGCGGTGGGTGAGTAAAACGCCCCGTGAATGAACTCCGCGACCCGGGCAGACTCGGCGGCGTTCAGCTTGTCCGGGTCGTCCTCGGGCATCGTGTCGTCGATCACCTTGGCGAGCTGCGCGACCGACTTCTCCCCGGCCAGCGGCGCGATCGTCTTCTTGGCGCCCTGCCCGTCCTTGCCGTGGCAGCGCACGCAGTGCTCGACGTAGAGCTGTTCCCCGGACTTCGGCGCCTGTGCGGAACCGAGCGCGGGTGATACGAGGAGCGCAGCGACGGCGTAGCGACGAAGCGGCATCTGTCTGACGACCCGGAAGCGGGAGCGGGCAGGTAGGCTACCCACTAGGATCGGTTGGAGTGCGGCGGAAGTCAACCCGGTTCAGGGATTTGTCACCTCGGCCGGGCTATCCGATCATCCCCCGCCGCAGCAGCACCGACGTGTCCATTCCCCACGCCACGAGAATGTGCAGCCCCGCCCCCGGCCACACCGACTTCGTCACCAGGCTGACCACCCCGAGTGCCACGCCGGCGACGATCGACGCGAAGCACTCCGCGACCGGCTTGTGGAAGTGGATCATGCAGTACGGGATGACCATCAGGAACACGGAGTACGTGCCGAACCGGTGCTTCGTGCCGTGGACCATGAAGCCGCGGAAGAAGAACTCCAGCCCGATGAACTGGAGCGCGTACACGAGCTCCCAGCGGATCAAATTCGCGTTCACGTCGGCCGGCGAACCGACGCGGTAGAACGGGTAAATCTCCTGAAACCGTGGCAGCGCCGAGCAGAGGTACACCAGCGGCACCATGATCGCGGCGAACGCCAGATACACCGGCCAGTCGGCGATCACCCCGCGGACGCCGACGCCGTAGTCGGTCAACTTCTCGCGGAAGAACACCGTGACGACGAATCCGGGGAAGACGGCGTAGAGCGTGAACGCGGCCAGCGCGAACCACATCAGGCGGGTCGACTGCGACCCCTCCCACCGCGTCAGTGTGGAAATCACCTCGGCGTCCGGCCCCACAGCCCACCGCACTAGCGGGATCACCGAACCCGGGTCGCTGTAGTAGTTTTGCAGCACGAGGCTGACGGCCGCGACCAGCACGACCGTCACCGTCTTGCCGTCGAACCCGGGCGCCGTCTGCCGGTACGCGAGCGAGTCGGCTTCGATGGCGCGCAGCGGCCCGGCGAACCACCGCTCCCACGCGCGACCCGCCACAGACGCCATCGTTGTTCCTCGCGGCACCCGGCGAGTGTATCCGCCCCCGGCTGGACGGGCTACGATAGCCGGTGCCCTCCACCCGGATCGAACGATGAGCGACCCGTCGCCGCCGCCCCCGCCCGCGTACCCCACCCCCGCCGCCGGCCTGGGAGCGCTGCTGTCCAGCTTCAAGCACGTCATCCAGAACCGCGGCGTCGTCCGCAACCTCCGCTCGCTGTTCCGCGTCAACCAGCCCGACGGGTTCGACTGCCCCGGCTGCGCCTGGCCGGAGCCGAAGGACACCTCACGCCTCGGCGAGTACTGCGAGAACGGCGTGAAGGCGGTCACCTTCGAGACCACCGCCAAGCGCGTGACGCCCGAGTTCTTCGCACGCCACAAGGTCGGTTGGCTCCGCGGCCAAACTCACCACTGGCTCGAAAACCAGGGCCGCCTCACCCACCCGATGCGGTACAACGCTGCGACCGACCACTACGAACTGGTCAGCTGGGCCGACGCCTTCGCACTCATCGGCGGCACCCTGCGCGGGCTCGACTCGCCGGACCGGGCTCTGTTCTACACGTCGGGCCGCACCAGCAACGAGGCGGCGTTCCTGTACCAACTCCTCGCCCGCCGCTTCGGCACGAACAACCTGCCGGACTGCTCCAACATGTGCCACGAGTCGAGCGGCGCCGCCATGAACGAGCAGTTCGGCGTCGGTAAAGGCACGGTGACGCTCGACGACTTCGACCACGCCGACCTGATCCTCGTCATCGGCCAGAACCCCGGCACGAACCACCCACGGATGCTGTCCGAGCTGGAAAAGGCGGCCGAGCGCGGGGCGAAGGTCGTCAGCTTCAACCCGCTCCGCGAGCCGGGGCTGGTGAGCTTCGTTCACCCGAAGCACCCGCTGCGGACGCTGCTGAACCGCGGCACGTCGCTGTCGTCGCACTACTACCAGGTGCTCGTCGGCGGCGACCTCGCGGCCCTCACGGGGGTGTGCAAGCACCTCCTCGACGCGGAAGCCGCCGACCCCGGCAAGGTGCTCGACCGCGACTTCATCGCCGAGCACACCGACGGGTTCGACGCCTTCGCCGCGCAGGTGAACGCCGCCGACTGGCCGACCATCGAGCGCGAGTCCGGGTTGACGCGTGACCAGCTCCGCGAGGCGGCCGACGTGTACCGGCAGGCGAAGAACGTGATCGCCTGCTGGGCGATGGGGCTGACGCAGCACAAGCACGCCGTCGCCACCATCCAGATGGTCGGAAACCTGCTGCTGTTGCGCGGCAACGTCGGCCGCGAGGGGGCGGGGGCGTGCCCGGTGCGCGGCCACTCGAACGTGCAGGGCGACCGCACGATGGGGATCAACGAGAAGCCCCCCGAGATGTTCCTCGACGGCCTCCGTGCCGCATTCGGGTTCGACCCGCCGCACCACCACGGGCACGACACCGTCGCCGCGATCAACGCCATGGGCGACGGCTCGGCGACCGTCTTCATCGGCATGGGCGGCAACTTCGCCGCCGCGACGCCGGACACCGAATTCACCGAGGAGGCGCTGCGGAAGTGCGCCCTGACGGTTCAGGTCAGCACGAAGCTGAACCGCAGCCACCTCTGCCCCGGGAAGGACGCCCTCATCCTGCCGTGCCTCGGCCGCAGCGAGCGCGACGTGCAGGCGAGCGGCCCGCAGCGCGTGACCGTCGAGGACTCGATGAGCATGGTCCACGCCTCGGCCGGGAGTAACCCGCCGGCGTCCGATCACCTGCTGTCCGAGGTCGCGGTCGTGTGCGGCATCGCGGAGGCGACCTTCCCCGACGGGGCCGGCATCGACTGGGCCGGGTTCCGCGCCGACTACGCCCGCATCCGGGAGAAGATTACCGCGACGCTGCCCCAACTGTTCGCCGGCTACGAGGAGAAGATTCGCACGCCCGGCGGCTTCTACCTCGGCAACGCTGCCCGCGAGCGCCGCTGGAACACGGCCACCGGCAAGGCCCGCTTCGTGGCGCACCCGGTCCACCCGATGACCCTCCCACCGGGGCAGCTGCGGCTGATGACGATCCGCTCCCACGACCAGTTCAACACGACGGTGTACGACCTGCACGACCGCTACCGCGGCGTCCACGGCACGCGCATGGTCGTGTTCCTCCACCCCGCCGACCTGGCGGTGCGCGGCCTGAAGGACGGCGACCCGATCGACCTCTCCAGCCACACGGTCGAAGACGGCCTGACGCGCACTGCGCGCGGCTTCAAGGCCGTGGCCTACGACATCCCCCGCGGCTGCGCCGCCGCGTACTTCCCGGAAACGAACGGCCTGGTGTCGAAGGACAGCTTCGCCCACCGCAGTCGGACGCCGCTGTCGAAGTTCATCCCGGTCACGATTACCCCCGCGGCCGGGGGCTGACCGTGGGCGAGACCACCGACGTGCGAGTGACGCGCCACCCCGGCGGTGTCGAGGACGGCGACCAGTTGGCGACCGAGGAGCCGCTGGAAATCCGCGTGGACGGCGACCCGCTGGCCGTGACGATGCGGACGCCCGGCCACGACGCCGAACTCGCCGCCGGGTTCTGCCTGACGGAAGGGCTCATCGACCACCCCGACGAACTCGAGCGCGCCGACCCCTGCACCCTGGCCGACTACGGCAACGTCGTGGACGTCACGCTCGCGGGTGCGGCCCGTGACCGGTGGGCGGAGCAGCGCACGAAGGCGAGGCGCGAGCTGTACCTGTCGAGCTCGTGCGGTCTGTGCGGCACCCGCAGCATCGACCGCATTGAGCGCCGCATCCCGCCTCTCGCCGTCGGGTTCACCGTCTCACCGGTCATGCTGTCCCGGTTGCCACGACGGATGAGCGAGTCGCAGGGCGTGTTCGCTCAGACCGGCGGGCTCCATGCCGCGGGCCTGTTCCACGCCGACGGTGGTGTACGGGTCGTCCGCGAGGACGTGGGCCGGCACAACGCGGTGGACAAAGTGGTGGGGGCGCTGTTGCTGAGCGGTCAGTTACCGGCCGGGCCGGGCGTGCTTCTGGTGTCCGGCCGGGCGAGCTTCGAGCTGGTGCAGAAGGCGGGGCGGGCGGGAATCGGCTTCCTGGCCGCGGTGGGGGCGCCGTCGAGTCTGGCGGTCGAGGCGGCGCGGCGGTTCGGGATGACGTTGGTGGGGTTCCTGCGCGGCGAGCGCTTCAACGTGTACGCGGGCGGCGAGCGCGTCGGCGATGACCCCGCGAGCCGACCGCCGTCAGGCGGCGGGTGAGTCGCACGTTACCCGCCGCCTGACGGCGGTCGGCTCGCCACTCCCACGCGCGCCCGCAGCTGCGCCTCCAGTTCGTCCGCCTGTTCGAGGTGCTGCCCGCGCACGTCGTTCGCCTCCCAGCGGTCCTCCGGCTTCTCGTACAGCTGCGGCTGCCGCGCGTCCCCCTCGGGCTGCGGCCCCGGCAGCAACAGCGTCCGGTTCGCGGTGTGAACCGCCCACTCGCCGACGCCGTCCACCACCCACCCGGAATACCCGACCTCCCGCACCTCTTCGACCTCACCGCGGGTCAGCGGCGTCAGATCGAATCCTTCGACTTCTTCACCCGCCGCCCGCACCCCGAGTAGCGACAGCAGCGACGGCGCCACGTCGGCCGGCTGCGTGATCGTGCCCACGCGCCGCCCGGCCTCAGCGCCCTCGGGGAGCCGCATCAACAGGGGAAGTTGCACCACCGTCTGATGCAGCCAGGGCCGGTACTCACCCACCTGACCGTGCTCGCCGAGCGGATAGCCTCGGTCGGACGTGACCAGCCACGCGGCCGTGCCGTCGAGCCCGCGCGCCCGTAACAGGCCGAACGCCCGGCCGAGTTCGTCGTCAAACTTCGTCACGACTGCGGCGAAGGTGCGGTGCAGGAAGTCGAGCGCCGCGGGGTCGGAGCGGTCGAACGGCCCGGTCGGCGGGTCGGCGAACGGCGGCACCTCTTCTGCTTCGGCCGACGGTTCCGCGTCGTCGTCCCCCTCGTCGAGGTATGCGTCGAACACCTCCTGCGGCACGTCCCACGGCGGCACGCAGCGGTCGGTTTCGACCCACAACAGCCAGCGACCGTCCGCCGGCAACCTGTCCAACAACACGGGCAGTTCCCGCAAGCAGGCGTCGAGCGGGGAGGCGTCGTCGGCGTCGGGCCGGGCGTCGAACACTTCCGCCCAGCCGGCGTAGAAGGGTGGTGGGGCGTCGGTGTCGGGGTGGTTCGCGCGCACGAGCACTGTCCGCACCCCGGCCGCGGCCAGCGCTTCAAGTAGGACCGGGCGAGCTTCGGGACTCTCGCCCGACATCGGCGGCACCTGATGGCGCCCGGACAGCCAGGCGCGGCCGGCGGCCGACGGGTCGGGGCAGTCGGACAGGTGGCGGTCGAAGGTCACGCCCTCGGCGGCGAGGCGGTCGAGCGTGGGGGTGACGACCCACTCGTTGCCGTAGGCGCCGAGCCACCCGGCCGGTAGACCTCGGGCGGCGATGACGATCACACTCATGCCGTCCGATTCTACCGGGTCGCCGCCGCCGCGGCGGGGAATACGCTGAACCCGCACCCGCCGCGAAAGGACCGCACTTGCTCGGCCCGATCTTCAACCGGGAACTGGTCACCGTCCCGCGCCGGTCCGGCCACTACGCCAGCCGGGCCGCCGTGGTCGGCCTCCTCGCCATCCTCGGCATCACCACCTGGCAGGCGACGGTGGGGTTCGCCCGCGACGCCACCCTCGGCGAGACCGCGGCGTTCGGGCTGCTGCTGTTCCAGATCGTCGCCTTCGTGCAACTGCTGCTGACGATCTTCTTCGCCGCCCTGTCCGCGGCCGGCGCCGTGTCGCAGGAGAAGGACCGCCGCACGTTCGTGCTCCTGCTCATCACGGACATGCGCGACTACGAGATCGTGCTCGGCAAGCTCCTCGGCGCGCTCCTCCCTATTAGCATGCAGCTGCTCGTGACCGCCCCGGTGCTGTCGCTGTTCCTGCTCCTCGGCGGCATCGATCCCGAGCAGGTATTTCAGGCGGTGCTGGTCCTGGCGGCCTCCGCGGTCGCGGCCGGGTCGCTCGGCGGGCTCGTCGCGCTGTGGCGCGAGCGGACGTTCCAGGCGCTGGCGCTGGCGGTGCTGTTCCTGGTGCTGTACGTCAGCGCGGCCCACGGCGTCGGGCTGTTCGTGAGCCGGCCGGCGCAGGCGTGGATCGAGCCGTTCGCGGCCATGCAGTCCGTCCTCGAAGCCGAGCCGACCGCGGGGCTCGCCCCGGCCTACGGGTACGTCCTGGTGATGCTCGGCTGGGCGGTCGTGCTCAACGCCGTCGGCATCAGTCGGCTGCGGGCGTGGAACCCGAGCGGCGAGCCGATCATGCAGCGAGAGTGGGCGAAGGCGGCCGAGGCGACGAACGAGGCGGAGGAGATCGAGAAGCGGGCGAAGGCCCACGCCGCCCCCGGCGCCGCCCGCGAGGTGTGGCCGAACCCGGTGTTGTGGCGCGAGGTCCGCACCCTGGCCTACGGCCGCCGGCCGCTCCTCGTTAAGCTGGCGTTCGGTGTGGCGCTCGCGGCGATTCTGTACTTCGCCGTGAGCGAACTGAACCGCCCCGGCGGCCGCCCCGCGTTCGCCGCCGCCTACGGCCTCGTCCCGGTCGCCGTGCTCAGCCTGCTACTGGTGTCCGCCCAGGCCGCGACCGCAGTCACGTCCGAGCGAGACGGCGGCGCGCTCGACGTGCTCCTCGTCACCGACATCTCTCCGAACGAGTTCGTGTTCGGGAAGCTGCTCGGCGTCGCGTACAACACCAAGGAATACCTCCTGCCGCCGTTCCTGCTTTCGATCTACTACGCGCTCGCCGGGGCGCTCACGCACACGCCTGCAGACGTGGGTGCGGGAACGGCGTTCGCCATGAACTTCGGGCCGCTGCTGGCCGTGCTGGTGGCGCTAGCGGTCTTGATGGCTTTCGCCATGATGCTGGGGCTGCACGTCGCCCTGCGGGTGACGGCGAGTCGGCTGGCGATCGTTCACACGCTCGGGACCGTCTTCTTTCTTTCCGTCGGCACCCTGATTAGCATTTACCTCATCGTCATCAACGGCGGCAGCTTCGGCAGCCAGTGGGTCAGCTTCGTGTCGTTCCTGGTGCTCGGCATCGGCGGCCTCATGTACGTGCTGAACGCCGACCGCCCGTCGTGGGCGCTGAGCCTGGCGGCGACGGCGTGCCCGCTGGCGATGTTCTTCTGCGTGGTGAACATCCTGATCGGCAAGCCCGGCACCGAGGAGTCGGCCGACCCGCTCAGCTCGTTCATCGTGCTCGGCGGGGCGTTCGGGTTCGCCGTCGCCGCGATGCTCGTGCCGCTGCTGAGCGAATTCGACGTGGCCCTGGGCCGGACGACGCTACTGGCCGATGAATAGGGTTGGGCGAAGCCCACCGGTTGCAACCGGTGGGCTTTCTCGAATCGAGTGAGGAACCGACATGACCCGGCGCCTGCTCGTGCTGACGCTGCTACTCCTCGCCGCCCCCGCGGCCCGGGCGCAGGACGTGAAGCGCTTCCCCGCCGGGAAGCACGGCGCCGGCGAGCTGCGGTACGTCGAGGGCGTCCCCGTCCTGACCGTCCGCGGCAGCCCGGCCGAGATGGGTGAGCAGTTCGGCACCCTCGCGGTAAAGTCCGCCCCCGACCTCGACGGCCTCATCGCCCGCTTCCTGGAGGACACCGGCCAGAAGGGGCGCTACCCGCTCGTGCTGGCGATGGGCATGCGGCTGCTTCCCGGTTTCCCGGCGCACCACCGCGCCGAAATGGAAGCCTGCGCGAAGGCCGGGAACAGCGACCTCGGCCGGCACGTCTTCGCCAACACGGTCGCGGACCTGTCCAGCGGAATGGGCTGCTCCACGGTCGTCGTCGAGCCGGGGCGGAGCAAGACGGGGGAGCCGGTGTTCGGCCGCAATTTCGACTGGAACCCGACCCGCGGCATCACCGAGCACACGCTCGTGGCCGTGTACCGCGGCACCGGCAAGCGGGCGTTCGCGGCCGTGACCGTGAGCCCGATCGGCGGCGTCGTCAGCGGCATGAACGACGCCGGGCTGTGCCTGACGGTCAACGAGATTCACCTACGGCGGTCGAAGGACCAGGCGGCGTTCAACTGGAAGGGGACGCCGATGCTGCTGGCCTTCCGCCGGGTGCTGGAGGAGTGCAAGACCGTAGCCGAGGCCGAGGCTCTGCTCCGCGGTATGGAGCGGACCACCAGTTGCTGCCTGACGCTGTGCGATGTCAACGGCGGCGCCGTGTTCGAGATCACGCCGAAGACGCTGGCGGTGCGTCCGCCCGAGAACGGCGTCAGCTGCTGCACCAACCACTTCCGCACCGACGGCCTGAGCGTCGGCAACAAGTGCTGGCGGTTCGACAAGCTCGCCCCGCTCTACACCGCCGAGGGAAAGCTCGGCGTGGCGGACGTGTTCGCCCGGCTGGACGAGGTGAACCAGGGGAAGGCGACGCTTCAGAGCATGGTGTTCGAGCCGCGGGCGCGGGTGCTACACTTCGCGCACGGCGAGGGTCCGGCGTCGAAGCTCCGCCCGGTGCGGCTCGACCTTGGGGCGCTGTTCGATGAGAAGTGATGATTTCCGCCGCTTGCGGCGGTGCATGCACCGCCGCAAGCGGCGGAATCAGACTTGAAGCACGCCCGTCTTGAACGCCCGCCCGTCGTCGTGACGGGTGGCAACCTCCAGCGCCGTCAGCAGCGCCGTCCGCGTCTCCTCGGGGCGAATCACCGCGTCCACCCACAGCCGGGCCGCAGCGTAGCGGATGTCGGTCTGCGCCTCGTAGCTCGCCTTCACCCTGTCCCGGAGAGCCGCCAATTCGGCCGCGTCCGGCTCCTTACCCGCGCGCTTCAGCGACTGCACCTGAATGTCGAGGAGCGTGCTCGCGGCTTGGTCGCCGCCCATCACCGCGTAGCGCGCGGTCGGCCACGCCAGGATCAGCCGCGGGTCGAACGCCTTGCCGCACAGCGCGTAGTTCCCGGCCCCGAACGACCCGCCGGTGATGAGCGTCAGCTTCGGGACGACGCTGTTCGAGATGACGTTCACCAGCTTCGCCCCGGCCCGAATGATACCGGCCTGCTCGCTCTCGCGGCCCACCATGAAGCCGTTCACGTTCTGCACGAACAGCAGCGGAACCCGCATCTGGTTGCAGTCCATCACGAACCGCGCCGCCTTATCCGCCGAGTCGACGTAGATGACGCCGCCGTACTGCCACGCCCCGTCGGCCGGCTTCACCCGCTTTTTCTGGTTTGCGACCACGCCCACCGGCCGACCGCCGAGGCGCCCGAAGCCGCACACGAGGCTCTGGCCGTACTCGGCCTTGTACTCGTCGAACGGGGCGTCGGCGTCGAGAACGAGTGACAGCAAGGCGCGAACGTCGTATTCGGCGCCGGAGGTGAACGGGGTGAAATCACCCCCTGAAAGCCCGGGGACGGCCGTCCCCGGGCTTCCCAGCGCGGGTAACTGGCCGACGAGCCGCCGCAGCCGCTGCAAACAGGCGGCGTCATCTTTCTCGCGAAAGTCGATGGTGCCGCTGACCGCGGCGTGCATCGCCGCCCCGCCCAGCGATTCGTGATCGACCTCCTGCCCGATCGCCGCTTTCACGAGCGCCGGGCCGGCGAGGTACAGGCCGCTCCTCTCGGTCATCAGAAGTGTGTCGCACAGCACCGGAAGGTAGCCGCCGCCGGCGACGCAGTTCCCCATGATCGCGGCCAGTTGCGGCACCCCGGCCGCGGAGATGACGGCGTTGTTGCGGAAGATGCGGCCGAAGTCGTCCTCGTCGGGGAACACCTCGTCCTGGAGCGGCAGGAACACGCCCGCGGAATCGACGAGGTAAACCAGCGGCAGGCGGTTCTCCATCGCAATCCGCTGGGCACGGAGCACCTTCTTCGCGGTGATCGGGAAGAACGCCCCGGCCTTCACGGTGGCGTCGTTCGCGATCACCATCACGCGCCGGCCGCTGACGGTGCCGATGCCGGTGACGACGCCGCCGGACGGGGCACCGCCCCACTCCGAGTACATGCCCCACCCGGCCCACAGGCCGAGCTCGAAGAATGCGGTGTCGGCGTCGAGGAGTTTCGCGACGCGCTCGCGGGCGGTGAGGCGGCCCTTCTCGTGCTGGCGGTCGATCGCCTTCGCCCCGCCGCCGAGGCGGATCACGGCTTCGTCCGCGGAGAAGTCGGGGACGGCGGGTGCGGTGCTCATGCCGCGATTATACCCGGCCGCGCCAGCGCCCGTAGTTCGGCGATGATCGGGCCGCGTAAGGCCTCCTCCATCGCCACGAGCCCCCGGGCCGCGGGGGCTCCGTCGATCACGCGGTGGTCCACGAACAGACGGAGGGTGGTGGCCCCTTCCGGGTCAACCGCCGCGGGGGAAAGGAAGCTGGTGAGCATCGTCAGCCCGTGAACCAGGTCCGCCCCGGCGGGGGCGACGTTACTCGCGGTGAAGGTGCCGAAGTGGCGCTGCCGCCAGGAGCCGCGGACGTTCAGCCCCAGCCACATCACCGCTCGCCGCAGCGGCCGCGGCAGTCGAAGCAAAAGGAGCGCCCGGCGGAAGGCGCGCTCCTCGTCGAGCGGCACCGTCTTCAGGCGGGCGAGTTCCGCGTCGATCTCCGGCAGCGGCTTCGATTCAGGACTCTTGAGCGGGTAGGTAAACACCGCGGGGTCGCCGTCGAGCTCGCGCTCGACGGTGACGAGAGCGGTTGAAGAAGCGTGCTCGAACAGGCGCGGGAACGGGAATGTGAGGAGTGACCGCCGCAGGTCGGGGACGGCCTCCGCGGCGAGCCCGTAGGCCTTGAGCAGCACGGCGAACCAGCCCGGACGCGGGTCGGCCGCCAGGCGGGCCGCGGCGACCTCGGGGATGAGAATCTTTCGTTCCACCGCGATCGTCGCGGTGGGGCGGCAGAAGTGAAGCCAGTCGAGGACCAGCCGCCGGGCGCGGGGGAGGCCGAGCGAGCGACCGCGGGCCGATCCCATGCCGTCGTCTCCGGGTCGGCTCAGGCCGCGGGCCGGAGCCAGAGTCGGTTCAGCCCGCGAGGATGCACCCGGGTCCGGGCGGCGTGCCACGCGAAGGCGTCGGCCAGGGTATCCGCCAGCGGCCGCGGCCGGTAGCCCAGCTCGGCCGCCGCCCGCGCCGACGACGCGAACCAACACCGCGTGTTCATCCGCACCAGCTCGAACGAGGGGAACGGCTCGCGGCCGGTGAGCCGGTGCTGGAGTTCGGCGATCGCGGCCGCGGCCCGCATGACGCCCGGCGCCAGCACCGGGCCGAGTTCGGGAAGGAAGCGCCGCCGCAACCCCGCGGCCCGGGCCAGTGCCTCGAATAGCTCGCGGTAACCGACGTTCTTGCCGCCGAGTACGTACCGCCGGCCGGTCCTTCCGTGCTCGGCAGCGAGGTGGTGCCCGACGGCAGCGTCGCGCACGTCCACGACGTTGATCCCGCCCGGCGGCGCGAACGCGACGTGACCGCGCCAGTAGTGGAGGCACACGTCGCCCATGACCGACGGCCCGGGGTCGTCCGGCCCGAACAGGTAGCCGGGGTTCACGACCACCACGTCGCGCCCCGCCGCGGCCGCCGAAAGGGCGACATCCTCGGCGGCCCGCTTCGCACGGACGTACTCGACGCCGACATCCTTGCCGTCCGTGCTGTCCTCCTTCAGGATCGCGCCGCGGGTGGCGCCGAGGGTGACGATGCTCGACGTGAGGACCAGTCGCGCCCGCGCCGGAAGTGCGTCGAGGGCGGTGCGGATGACCGCGGTGTGGGCGCCCATCTTCCGCGCGGTCGCCCCGCCGACGCCGACCGGGCCGGCCGTCACGAACACGACCTCGCCGCCGTCGAGGATTGCGCGCACGGTGGCGGGGTCGGTGGCGTTGCCGGTCCGCTCCTCGACGCCGGGAATATCCAGGGGGGTGCCGCCGAGCGACAGCGTGCGGACGGCCGCACCATGCTCGGCGAGTTGGCGGACTAGGTGGCGACCGAGAAAGCCGCTGCCGCCGAGGACGCGGACCGGCCGGCCCGCCCAGTAACCCGAACCCGTGTCGGAGGTCATCCCTGACTCCTATTGCGTCGCCGGCTCACACGCGCGACCAGTCCTTCCGCTGCCGGCTCGACGGGATCTTCAGCATCTTGCGATACTTCGTCACCGTCCGGCGGGCGACCGGGTAGCCGGCGTCGTTCAGCTTCGTCACCAGCTCCTCGTCCGACAGCGGGTTCGCCTTGTTCTCGTCGCCCACCAACTCCAGCAGCTTCTGCTTCATCACCTCGTAGGCCACGTCCTCCTGCGTCTGGTCGTTCTTCTTGCCGCCGCCGAAGAACCGCTTCAGCGGGAAGACGCCGCGCGGAGTCTGCACCCACTTGTCGTCCACGGCCCGACTCACCGTCGTAACGTGGACCTTTACGAGGTCGGCAATCTGCTGCATCTTCAGCGGGTGAATGTGCTCGGGCCCGGCGTCCAAGAACGCCCGCTGGTGGTCGATGATCGCCTTCGTCACCTTCATTAGCGTGTTGCGCCGCTGCTCCACCGCCGAGACGAGCCACTGCGCCGACTGGAGCGACTTCCGCAGCTTCTCCTTCGCCGCCTCGTCCAGCCCCTTCGACTTGTACAGCTCGAAGTAGCGCTTGCTGATGCGGATGTTCGGCACCCAGTCGTCGGTCAGCCGCACGTCGTAGTCGCCGTCGTCGTTCCGCTCCACCACCACGTCGGGGACGACGTACTGGACGCCGCCCTCGGCGAACTTCAGCCCCGGCTTCGGGTCGAGGTGGTGCAGTGCCTCCACCGCCTCCTGGATCGTCGGGATGTCGAAGCGGGTTGCCTTCTGGATGACCGGGATGCGGTTGTACCCGATGTCGTCGAGGTGGTCGCGGACGAGTACCCGCAGCACGTCGGCACACGGCGTCTCGTCGGTGATCTGCAGCAGCAGGCACTCGCGGAGGGTGCGGGCGCCGATCCCCGGCGGGTCGAGCTTCTGGATGACGCTGACGAGCACGTCCTCCACGTCGTCCTCGGCCACGAGTTGGTCGTACGTCTGGGCGATCTCCAGCAGGCTCACGGGGGCGAACGTCTCGCGGGCGTCGGCCTCGTCGTCGGACTCGCGGCGCTTGGTCTTGATGCGTGAGCCGAGGTAGCCGGTGCGGTCGATGAAGCTGCACACGTGCTTGGCGAGCGCCCGCTGCTCGGGATCGAGTTCGAGTTCGCCGAGTTGCTCGTCGAGGTGGTTCTGCAGCGACTGCGGGCGGTCCGGCATGTTGGCCATCGCGTCCATCTTGCGGTCGCCCTCTTCCTCCAGCGCGGCCCGGCTGCCGCGGTGCTCCTCGTTGAAGTGGTCGTCCCAGTCGCGGTTGAGCGCCTCGAGCCGGCTGAACTCCAGGTCGCCGGTGTCGTCGTGCTTGAGCGGGGCGTCGGGGTTGAACTCCGGCTCGGCCCCCTCCTCGTTCTCGCCGAGCTGCTCCTTCTGCTCCAGGAACGGGTTCTCCTGGAGCTCCTTTTCGATCTTCGCCTGGAGGTCAATGATCGGGAGCTGCAGGATCTCCATCGACTGGATCATCCGCGGTGCCAGGACCATTTTCAGGTCCATGCGCGTGTGCATGTCCATGCCGATCCGCATCCCGCTCATGTCATCTCCGTCGTATGGTCAACCCGGCCGCCCGGGGTGATCGTGTCAGAACGCCCGCCGCCCGTCGAGGGCGTCGGTCAGCATCTGTGCATTCGCCAACTCAAGGGACGCACCGGAAGGCAACCCGCGTGCCAACCGCGTTACCGCCGCCCCGGTGCCGGTCAGCACGTCGGCCGCGTACAGCGCCGTGCCGTCCCCCTCCAGCGTGGGGCTCGTCGCCAGGATCACCTCGCGCACGCCGCCGCGCTTGACGCGCTCGACCAGCGGCGTGAACGTCAGGCGGTCCGGGCCGATTCCGTCGAGCGGGGCGAGCCGGCCGCCGAGGACGTGGTACAGGCCGCGAAAGCTGCCGGACCGCTCGAACGAGGCCACGTCGCGGGGCGTTTCGACCACACAGAGGAGGGCCGCATCGCGCCGCGGGTCGGAGCAGATTTCGCAGACTTCCCGGTCCGTGAGGGTGAAACACTCCCGACACGCCCGGACGCGCTCGGCGACGGCCCGAAGGGCGTCCGCGAGCTTGGTCGCCTGCGAGCGGTCGCCCGCCAGCAGGAAGTGGGCGATCCGCTCGGCGCTCTTCGGCCCGATGCCGGGGAGTTTGGCCAACTCCTCCAGCAGCCGCCCGATCACCCCCTGCGGTTCGCCCACGGCTCGTGTTCCTCGCCTGTCAGAACGGGACGCTTGAGGTCGAGTAGACCGACACCACGTCGGGCACGTCGGCCTCGCTGATGAGGTGGTCGGCGGCGACGGCGGTGATGACCTGGCGCCGGTCGAACACGGCGACGGCGCGGTCGTCGGGGTCGAGCACGAGCCCGACGGTTTCCTGGTCCAGGAACGCGATCCGGTCGGCCCGGACCGTGTACCGCTTCCCCGTGTGGAGTGTTACCACGAACTCGCGCACGACGCACCCCCGCGGTTAGGACAGGGCGCCGAGCATACCCGGCGGCAGCCCGAGGTTCTCGGCCATCTTCGCCGACGCCGCCCCGACCTGGTCGCGGGCCTTCACCAGCGCCTGGTTCACGGCCGCGGCGACCAGGTCTTCGAGCATCTCGCGGTCGGCCATCGCCTCCGCGGCGATCGCCACCGACACCACCTCCATGCGACCGTTGGCCTTCGCCGTCACGTATCCGCCGCCGGCCGCCCCCTCGGCGACGATGGTGCCGAGCTGGGCGTTGAACTTCTCCATCTCGTCCTTGATCTTGCCGCTGTTCCCCATGAGGGACATCAGCGAGCCGAGCTTGCCGAACATCAGGTCGCCTCGTCGGTGTCGTCGGCCGCCGCGGGCCTGGGTGCGGCAACGGCGGTCGGGTCGAACGCTTCGTCCATGTGGGTCAGCTGCGCCCCGAGCGCGTCGGCCGCTTTCTGGAAGAACGGCAGCGTCATGAGTGACTTCTTACGCTCACCGACTGACGCCCCCGCCGATCTGGCGGGAGCCTCCACGGTCGGGCCACTGGGCGGGGCGTCGAAGCGGACGACGACCGGTTGGCCCGTCACGCGCCGCAATGCGTCCAGGACCCGCTGTTGCCCCAACTCGGTGACACACGCCTGATACGCGGAATTGTAACCAGGGGCGAACCGAATTGCCAGTGAATTTGGCCCGAAAATTGCGGGAAGGAGCGCGGATTCGAGTTGACTTGCCAGCATCGGCGCTCGTTCGTGCAGCACTCGTTTCGCAGCCTGCCACACTTCCGCGACCGAAGTCTCGTTCAGTTCGCGTGTCGTAATCGCGTCACTGGAAGGATTATCCGATCCGTTTCGCTCTTTCGCCAGCGTCGGCGGGGTGTTTTTTTTTACGCCCTCGGCCACGACTCCGCCCGCATTCGCAGCACCGTTGCCATCTGGCGCGACAGTAAATGGCACGCCCTGGGTGATCGACTGGAGCAGATGGCCGACTGAAAGCGTCTCATCCATCCGTGCCAGGCGGACGACTGCCATTTCCAGCAGCACCTGGGCGTGACCCGTGCCACGAACCCGCGCCTTGGTTGTAGTCCAGACATCGAGCCCCGCCAAGACGGTGTCGAGGCTGATTCGCCCGGCGGTTTTACCGACGCTGTCCTGAACGAGCGGCGAAGTCGGTAATTCTTTCAACTCCGGGGCACAGGTGACGAGCATCAACGCCCGCCAGTAGTCAATCAGTTGGTCGAGCAGTTCGCCGACCTGGAGGCCACGGTCGATCCACTCCGAAAGGAGATTGAGCGCCTTCGCCGCGTCGCGGTCGAGGATCGCGGCCGCCAGCCCGATGACGCGGTCGTCGCCGGCGGTGCCGAGGACGGTGTGGACGTGCTCGGCCGTCAGCTTCCCGTTCGACGACGCCAGCAGCTGGTCGAGGAGCGACTGCGAGTCGCGCATCGAGCCGGCGGCGCGGCGGGCGACCAGCTTCAGGGCGTCGTCGTCGGCCTGGTGCCCTTCCCGGCCGACGATGGCCTTCAGCTGGTCGAAGATGCGGCCGGGGCCGACGTGGGCGAAGTCGAAGCGCTGGCAGCGCGACAGGATGGTGACCGGGATCTTCTGCACCTCGGTGGTGGCGAAGATGAACTTGACGTGCGGCGGCGGCTCCTCCAGCGTCTTGAGCAGCGCGTTGAACGCGCTGGTCGAGAGCATGTGGACCTCGTCGATGATGTAAATCTTGTACCGGCCGCGGGTGGGGCGGAAGCCGACGTTCTGCCGCAGGTCGCGGACCTCTTCCACCTTGTTGTTGCTGGCCCCGTCGATCTCGAGAACGTCCACGTCCTGGCCGGCGGCGACGGCGAGGCAGCTGTCGCACTGGTCGCATGGTGTGGGGGTAGTGCCGGTCTGGCAGTTCAGCGCCTTGGCCAGGATGCGGGCGGCGCTGGTCTTGCCGACGCCGCGGGCGCCGGTGAACAGGTAGGCGTGGGCGACGCGACCGGCCTGCAGCGCGTTGACGAGCGCCTGGGCGACGTGCTCCTGCCCAATGAGCTCGGCGAACTGCTGCGGCCGGTAGCGGCGGGCGACGACCGTGTATTCGGCCGCAGCGGGGTCCGGCGGGGGAGGTTTCTTCACCATCGCGGCACGTCCTGCGCGAACAACTTTCCGACATCCTACCCCGCGGCCGCGGCGGGTGCCATCACAGTTGGTCGCCCGTGGCGGACTCCCGGCCGACCGGATACGATTGCCCCGACCGACCCTCCCGGAGCACCGTCATGGTTCGCCGCGCCGCCCTCCTGTTCGCGCTGGGGCTCGCCCTGCCGCTCTCCGCCGCCGACTGGCCGCAGTTCCGCGGCCCGGCGCGCGACGGCCATTCCGGCGACACCGGCCTCCTCAAGACGTGGCCGAAGGGCGGCCCGAAGCTGCTGTGGACGTACACCGACGGCGGCGTCGGCTACGCCGGGCCGGCGGTGATCGGCGACAGGCTCTACACCTGCGGCGGCAAAGGTGAGGAAGAATTCGTCAACGCCCTTGACCTGAAGGCGAGCCCGCCGGCGGTGGTGTGGTCGGCGAAGATCGGCCCGCTGTTCACCTGGCAGGGGAACAGCTGGAACGCCGGCCCGAGCGTGACCCCGACCGTGGACGGCGACCGCGTCTACGCCCTCGGCGGGTTCGGCGACTTGGTGTGCGTCAAGGCGAAGACCGGCAAGGAACTGTGGCGGGTGAATTACGCCGCGGACCTCGGCGGCGAGGTGAACCCGATCGGCGGCGGGCTGACGCAGCCGTCGCCCCTCGGTTGGGGGAACGCGGCCGCCCCGCTGGTGGACGAGGGGACGCTGGTGTGCGTCGTGGGCGGCAAGCGCGGCCTGTTCGCCGGACTCGACAAGACGACCGGCAAGTTGCTCTGGCGCAGCGCGGGGGTGCCGGATCAGGCGCCGTACGCTTCGCCAGTGGAGGCGAAGATCGGTGGCGTGCCGCAGTACGTCTCGGCGACGAACAAGGGGCTGGTCGGCGTGGGGCGGAAGGGGGAGCTGCTGTGGCGGCACGACCGGGCCGCGCCGTTCGACGACGTAGTCATTTCGTCGCCGGTGGTGCGCGACGGGATCGTTGCCGTGAGCGTCGGCTTCGGCGAGGGGACCGAGGCCGTGAAGGTGGTGTCGGAGCCGGGTGGCGCGTTCAAGGCGACGAAGTTGTATGCCTCGAAGGAGATTCAGAACCGCGACGGCGGGTTGGTGCTGGTGGGCGACCACTTGTACGGCCACTCCGAGCAGGGCGGCTGGGTGTGTGCCGAGTTCAAGACCGGCAAGGTGCTGTGGACCGAGGGGAAGGCGCTGGGCCGCGGGGTGGTGTCGGCCGCGGACGGCAAGCTGTACTTCGCCGCCGAGAAGGGCGGGGCGGTCGTGCTGCTGGACCCCTCGACCGACGGCTGGAAGGAGGCGGGTCGGCTGGCACTGCCGGCGGCGTCGAAGCTGCGGAAGCCGCAGGGGATGCTGTGGACGCACCCGGTGATCGCCAACGGCCGGCTCTACCTCCGCGACCAGGACTTGCTGTTCTGTTACTCTGTGAAGGAGTAACAACGGAACGGGTGGAGGTGGCGATTCGTCTGGCCGCCCCCCACCCCCCTTCACCAGACGCATTGAGTCGGCCAGACGAATCAGTGTTGGAACGTCGCCCGGCCCGAAAGCTCGCGGTACGCCACCCGGGATAAAAATTCGTTCGGGTGACTTGACAGGGGCGGATGTGCGGCGGTACGATCCTCCTGATTCCTCGATCGGCCCGGTGCAGAGCCTGCGCCCATGACGCCGTCGCCTCGCTTCCGCCGCTGGTTCCCCCTCGGAGCGTCCGATCATTCGGACGCCCCCCCCCAAGTGTTTGTTGTCGTCGTGGGAGTTGCAGCGGCGCTTCCGGCCGTAGGTGCTGGTGCTCGAAGACCGCAACGCCCCCGGTAGCCTGCTCGGCGAGTTGTTCGCGGACGCCCTCACGGCGGCTCTCCTCCCGCCCGTCGTCGGGCACGAACCGCGGCCGGGCGTCGACGACCCGCGGCGCGAGGTCTTGCGCTTCTCAGTGCCCACAGGTGAACCGCCCGCGCCGTCCGCACCGGTGGTCCTGAGCGGCGGTGCCGACATGCGCACGGACCGCGGCGGCGTGGTGTCGGTCCGCGACGCGGACGAGTCGGCCTTCCTTTTGGCTCCCCGACCCGTCGGCGACCACGCCGCGACAATTCGACGAACCGACCCCGATCGTACTCCCCCGCGACGCCACCGGCACGGCCGCGCCCGCCTCCACGGGCAACGGCGTCGGCACGCGCGTCACGGCGGATGCGTTCTCCTCTCCCCTTTCCGGCGCGGCACCGTCATTTCCGGCCGCACCTCCCCGCAACACGGCGGACAACGACTCCTCGGGTTCGTTCCGGGTTCAGAATGAAATCGAACCGGACCCGGACGAGCCGCCGAACAACGCCCCGATCGCCGTGGACGACGCGGCCACGCTCGACGAGGACAGCTTCGTCGTTATCGACGTGACATCCAACGACACGGACGCCGACGGCGACGCCCTGCGGGTTGACGGCTGGGACGCGGAGCCGGACCACGGCACGCTCCAACTCAACGAGGACGGCACGTTGACGTACACGCCGTTCCGCGACTTCTCCGGCCCCGAGTCGTTCACGGTGAACATCACGGACGGCCGCGATACTGCAACTGCCACGGTGACGCTGACGGTGTCCCCGGTCAACGACGCCCCGCTGGCGTTCCACGACGGCTTCACCTACCGCAACGAGGTGGTTGACGGCACCCCGACTTGGCCGACCGAAACACCCTACCCGTACGTGGGTGTGTTGACAGGTTCGCTCCTGTCGAATGACTACGACGTGGACGGAGAGCCGCTGAGCATTGGCGCTCTGGATTTCACCGACACGGTCGGCACCGTCAACGTGAACACCAGCAGCGGGACGTTCTCGTGGGAAGGGCCGTGGGACTTCGTCGGGGAGACATCGTTCCGTTACAAGGTCACGGACGGGGCGGGCGGCGTGTCCGGCTGGGCGACGGCGCGCATGTGGTCATACGCCCCGCAGTATTCCTCGCCCGGCGACGGGTGGCCGGTGGAAATCCCGCCGAGCCCGGCTGCTGTGGCGGCCGATGACCTCGTGCCGGTGGGCGACACCGAGGGATCGGACGAGGTAATGGGGAACGACTCGAACGGCTACGTCGCGGTTGTCCTGACGCACTCGACATCGACGCGATTGACGAGTTTCGGGTTTGGCGGTGGGTTCAACTACCGACCGGGCACACCACGGTCGGACGATGAATTCTCGTACTGCCTTTTCGGTTCCGGCGGCGCAACGTGGTCGATCGGCCGTTCCGTGATGTCGATCGTCGATCTGCGAATCCGTAACGGCCAGTTTGCGCAGAAGCACGTGGACGACACACTTGATGATTCGACGGGGGCGTTTACCGTAGCTAACGGGAACGACACTGACGGCGACGGAAAGGTGGACCACAGCGACAGTGCCGGAGTGCGAGCTGCTCACGGTGGTGGAATCGACGAAGTTGACTTGATGAGACTGGTTGTCCGTAAACCGGCAGGTCTCGGCGCGAACGACAAAGTCACTGTCGAAGTGAAATCTGGCAGCGCGCGCATCTATGACAACCAGTACCGCGAGGGCGCGTCTACGACGAAACTAGAACTCGTCGCGGCACAGTTTACCGGCGACATGGGTACGAGCTGTACGTACTGGGTGGAAGTGTACAGCCCGAGTAGCAAAATCAGAGATGTCGCTATCGAAATGTCATACCGTGGGCGGTCTGATACAGTTCGAGCAACGGGCGTATGGGCACACATCCTCGTCGAGAACGACATACACACGAGCGGGGACACTTGGGGGGCAGACGCTGACGATACCAACTACCAGAAAACCTTAGCTTTGTATGCTGGCCCTCCGGCGAAACTCGGCTATCCCGGCATGAGTACTAAGCAGAAGGTCGAGGACGGCAAGAGTTATACAACGGCCATGGTTTCTAATCCCGTCGAATTCGTATTCACGGTCAACCCGCCAGGAATCGGCCTAGAGCGAGTAGAGTTCGACATCTCAAGGTCGGCAGGCACCAAGAGTTGGAGGCACATGCCCAACGGCAAAATCGAGGAGCTTACGGCTAGCAACTTTGACTTACCCACGATTACGACTTTTGACAGGTCTAACGACGACCGATTTAATCGCGACGAGGACAATACGCCCAAGAATGATCACATTTACTCACTCGATGCCCCTTCGGTCGGCGTGCAGGTACTCAATCCGGTAGTTGACGGCGACTTGTCGGGTGGCCGCGCACGGTTGACAAAACGACAAAACAGTGCCGAATTCGTCCGTGTCAAGTTTGACGGCTCTGGGTTCAATCACAACCCAGTCCGCCCAGCCCACAATAAAGGTGACATCCAGGGTTCAAGGGCATCGGAGTTGGTTGTCTGGCATGCTTGGATCGACATTCGGTGGGATGCACCTAGCAAGACCTGGGTCCGCACGGACATACCACCGGCAGGGACGGTTGCGCCGAACTCGGTAAAGAACCACGTCGGTTTCGGCTTCTGGGACATGTCGGCGCCCGTTACGTAATCGGCTCATTTACAAGGGAGTTTTCGATGCGATTCCATTGTTTAGTTGTAGCTGCGGTGATCGTCGCAAGTGTGGCAATCGCTCGTTTCTGCCCGACCGAGAACCCGTGCGAACAGCCGACTGATGGTGAGATACAGTCGCCAACCGACGACGAGGTCGTTGCCGAACTTGATCGCCGACCTGTAGAGCACGAGAAGCGCGTCGCGTTGATTCGTGAACTTGAGTTACGCCCTTCGACCCACAGCACAATCCGTATGCTCGTGCGGGAGATCGAAGTGTATGTTGTCAATCCTAATGGAGTTACAGACCTATCTTTCGGCGAGCCCGGCGAACTGGAGTCTATCTCCACGATTCCCGTTGCGGCTGGTGGACTTGCGAGGCGGCCGGACCTGGCGGCGGAACTTCTAGTTACTGAATATGTCGCCTTTTTTGAACGGACGAAACTGGCCGATTGGCCGCACCGAAACGGCACCATGACGGTCGATGCCGAAGGCCGTCCCACGGAGCTCCAGGATCCGTCGCGCCGACTCCGATCGATCTGGCAAGCAGCCGTAACGAACCGCCAGTTGGCGGTTGCCGTCGTACGAGCCGCGGAACAAGCTCAGTCGCGGGCGGCGGCGACCAGTCGAGCGCATCGCGCTTGTGCGGCCCTCGTGCAGGAAGTGCTTGCGAACTACGACCAGCCCGATCACGCGGAGGCTTTCCCCGGACGTGAGCCCCGGTGATACGGAGTTACGCCCGAATCGACGTCCTAGATGTCCGTTTCTGAAGTCCCTGGGCAGCTTCACCTGTTGCCCTGCAGTCACTTGCGGCGAATGAGGCTGCTCAGGGACTTACGAACCGGTCATCTAGTTCACCACCCCCCGCGGGGCGCGGCCGGCGGCTTGGGCGCGGCGGATCAGGGCGTCGTGCGTCGCCAGCTTGTACAGGTCGCCGAGCGTCGGGTAGTTGAAGCACGTGTCCAGGAACAGCTTCGCCCCGCCGCCGGACATCAGCGCCAGCAGCCCGATGTGAACCAGCTCGCACGCCTGCTCGCCGATCACGTGGACGCCCAGCAGCTTCATGTCCGCCGCGTCGAACACCAGCTTCAGGAAGCCGGACTTGTCGCCGATGATCTTGCCGCGCGGGTTCTGCACGTACTCCGCCCGGCCGACCACCACCGCGTGCCCCTTCGCAACCGCCTCCACCTCCGTTAGCCCGGCGGCGCTCACCTCCGGGATCGTGTAAATCCCCGCCGGCAGGAACTTCGCCACCGCCGCCTTCGCGTCCGACCCGAACATGTGACACGCCGCCACCCGCCCCTGCTCGGCGCTCGTGCTCGCCAGCGCCGGGAAGCCGATCACGTCGCCGACTGCGTACACGTGCGGCACCGTCGTGCGGAAGTGCTCGTCCACCGCGATCAGCCCCTTCGGCGTCAGCTCGAACCCGGCCGCGGACGGGTTCAGCTCGGCGGCGCGGCTCGTCCGGCCGGCGCACACCAGCACCTGATCCACCTGCAACTCGGCCCCGCTGGTGAGGGTCAGCGTCGTCTCGCCGATCCGCGGCGTGTCGCACTTCGCCACCTTCTCGTTCCACCAGAAGCGAATGCCCGCCGCGATCATCGCCGCTTCCAGTGCCGCCGACAGATCGGGGTCGAGGAACGGGAGGAGTTTGTCGCGGCCGTCGACGAGGTGGACGCGGGCGCCGAGCGCGGCGAACATGCAGGCGTACTCACTGCCGATGACGCCGGCGCCGATCACGGCCAGCGACCGCGGCAGGGCGGAGATGAACAGCAGCTCGTCCGAGTCGTGGACGCGGTTCGACTTGAACGGGAACAGCGCCGGCCGGGCCGGGGACGAGCCGGTCGCCACCAGCACCTTGTCGCCGCGGAGGAACACCTCGCCGCCGGGCGGCGTCGGCCGCTGCACGCGAACGGTGTGCGGGTCGTGGAAGCCGCCGGTGCCGTGGAACACCGTCACCCCGTAGGCGTCGAGTCGGGCGCGCATCTGCGTCGCCTCGGTGGCCTTCACGGCGCGCTCGTGGCGGAGGAGGTCGTTGACGGTGAGGCCGCGGCGCAGCGACAGGTCGACGCCGTGGAGCGCCCGGCTGCGGACACCGCTGAGGGCGAGAGCCGTCTCGCGGAGCGTCTTGCTCGGGATGGTGCCGGTGTTGACCGCGGCCCCGCCGACGAGCGGGGTGGCTTCCACGACGGCGACTTTGCGGCCGAGCAGGGCGGCAGTCTCGGCGGCGGCCGTGCCGCCGGGGCCGGCGCCGATCACGACCAGGTCGAACGGCTGGACATCGGGCATCGCAGGGCTCCGGGTGACGAGATCATCCTACGGCGGGTGCTACCGGCGCGGCCCGCGGTGTGGTATCACGGACCGTGCCCCAGGAGCCGCCGCCATGTCCGACCCCGACCGCAAGCCCGCCGCCGGCGTTCAGGTACTCGTGCTCCTCGCCGTGCTCGGCGTCGCGACGCTGTCCTGCGTCGGCGGCATCGGCGCAGTGGCGTTCTTCGCCCTGCAGCAGCCGCCCCAGGTCGCCGAGAACCCGCCCGAGGGACCGGTACCGCAACCGGTAGTACTCGAACCCCAACCCGCTCCACCGGAGCCGCCACCCACCCCGCCCGCGCCGGCGGAACGGCTGTTCGAGCGCAAATGGAGCACGCCACTTGGGCCGGGGGCGAAGGGCGGGTTCATCGTCCTGTCCGACGACGGCAAGCACCTCTTCGCGCAGGACGGCGTCGGCGTCCGCGTTTTTGACGCCGCCACCGGCACGCAGACGGCGCGCCTGACCGGCACCGGCGTGCCGCCGACCGGAGGCTCGCTCCTGCCGGTCGGCCGCGACCGGGTGGTGCTGACCAGCCCGTTCCACCCGCTGCCGACGCTGTGGCACGTCACCGGCACGCAGCCGGGGGAGATTCTGCCGCGGGCGGTACTGATGCAACACGGTCCGCGACCCGACCTCCGGCTCGCGGTGAGCCCGGACGCGAGGTTCGTGTTCGTCGGCTCGAAGAACCCGACCGGCGGCCCGGCCGGCAGGGGCATGTACCAGCTGCACGAGGCCGGCAGCGGCCAGAGCATCGGGGGAGGGATGTGGGAACCGGGCGGCACACGCTTCACCGCAGACGGAACGCGGCTGTTCGTCGCCGAGTCGATCGGCCGCTGCCGTTGGCTCAAGGTGCCCGGCGGGGCGCAGGAGGCGGGCTGGCTCTACCCCGCGCCCGGCGTCCCCGACCCACTGGTGTCGATGTCTGCCGACGGCGGGCTGATCCTGTACGCCGGCACGCCGCTGGCCCTGGAGAGCGGCCGCTACCTCCTCGACGGCAAGACCGGCCAGGTGCTCCGCAACGTCAGCTTCGACGTGAACGGCGGCCCGTCGCTGGTCACCGCCGACGGCCGCTGGCTGGTCGGTACGACCGGCGGCGACGTGGTCGTCACCGACCCGCGCACGGGCACCGAACTCCTGCGCGAGCCGATCGGCGACGGCGTGAAAGACGTGGCGTTCCGCGCCGACGGCCGGGCGTTCGCGGCCCACGACGCCGACGGCGGGCTCGTGCTTTCCACCCTCCGCCGCGACCCGCCGACCGTGACACCCGGAGCGGTACCGCCGCCGCTGAGCCCGGTGCCCGATCCGCTGCCGCCGTTCCCCGGCCCGTTTCCCCAGGTCGGCCCGTTTCCGATGGTCGGACCATTCCCCATGCCGAACCCCGGCACGCTCACGCCGGTGCCGCGCCCGGCTGCGCCGCCGGCGCTGAAGGCCCGGTGGACGGCGCCGGCCGACGTGGGCGCCATCGATCTGAAGCCCGAGTACGGGCCGACTTTTACCCGCGACGGGTCGGTCATCATCCAGTACGGAGGCACCACCGGCGTGATTCTCGCCTACGACGCGGCCGACGGAACGCCACTGCCGGGGTTCGCCGGCCACGAGGGGAATGTCGCGCTCGGCTAGCTGGCGACGTTCGCCGACCGGGTGGCGTCGTCGGGGAAGGACGGCGTCGTGAAAGTGTGGATGGCCAAGACCGGGGCGCGGGCGTCCGACCTGGTGTTCCCACAGCTGGCGGTCGCCGGCAAGCAGAGCTACGGCTCGTACAAGGCGGTGTCGCCGACGGGCCGCTACACCGCCCACGCCCGGCAGTCGCCGATGAGCGACACCGCGGGGCAGTTCCGCGTCATGGACACGACCACCGGGAAGGATGTCGTCGAGGGGCACTGGCTGGCGTCGTCCGGGTCCGGGCACGTCTCGTTCACGCCGGACGAGCCGCCGGTGTTCGTCGTGAACGGCACCGGCAAGGCGACGTGGTTCAAGCTGCCGTCCGGCGAGAAGGAGTTCGAGTGGGGCGGCAAGGGGCCGCAGTCGACCAACCGCGTGGGGTCGGTGTCGGCCGACGGCCGCCGCGTCGTTTTTTACGGGAAGCTCAACACGTCGCTGGAGACGAACGTGGTGGACGGCCGCACGGGCGAGGTGGTCCGGCCGCTGGCCCACCCGCCGTACCAGCCGGCGGTGGCGTCGCTGTCGCCGGACGGGGCGCTGGTGGCGGTGCCGGTGTCGGACATGCGCGACGGCGTCCGCTGGCACGTGGACGTGATGGAGGTGGCGACGGGGAAGAAGTTCGGCCGCGTCTCGCCGCCGCGGGAGGGCGGCGACGACATCCCGGTGCCGCGCTTCGCCCCGGACGGCAAGTCGATCGCGGCGACGTTCCGCACGGCCCGGCAGATCGCCGTTTATCCCGTGACGCCCGAGGGGCCGTAGCGGGCGAAGCCCGGTGACGGCCGTCACCGGGCTTCAGCCCGGAGGTGCCGCACCACCTCGTCCGTCAACGTGGTCGTGGTGCCGGTGCCGCCGAGGTCGGGCGTCAGCCCTACGCCCGCCTGCAGGGTCTTCAACACCGCCCGCTCGATCCGCCCGGCCGCGGTGCGGTGGCCGACGTGGTCGAGCATCATGGCCGCGCTGCGGACCACGGCGACGGGGTTCGCCTGCCCCGTCCCGGCGATGTCCGGGGCGCTGCCGTGGACGGCCTCGAATACGGCGCAGCGGCCGCCGTAGTTCGCGCCCGGCACCACGCCCAGCCCGCCGACAAGACCCGCGCACAGGTCCGAGATCAGGTCGCCGAACTGGTTCTCCATCACCAGCACGTCGAACCGCGTCGGGTCGGACGCGAGCTCCAGGCAGACGTTATCGATCGGCTTGTCGTCGAACAGGATGAACGGGAACTCGTCCGCCACGGTGCGGGCACACTCCAGGAACAGGCCGTCGGAGAGGCGCATCACGTCGGCCTTGTGGCAGAACGTGACGAGCCGCCGGCCGCGGGTGCGGGCGAGCTCGAAGGCGAACCGCACGATCCGCTCCGCCGCCGGCCGCGTCACCAGCCTGACGCTCTCGACCACCCCCGGCACCACCTCGTGTTCGAGCCCCGCGTACAGCCCCTCGGTGTTCTCGCGGACCACGATCAGGTCGACGTTCTCGTAGGGCGTCTTCACCCCCGCCAGCGAGGCGACCGGCCGCACGCTGGCGTACAGGTCGAGTCCCTGCCGGAGGCGGACGTTGATCGAGCGGAAGCCGCGGCCGACGGGCGTGGTACACGGCCCCTTCAGGGCCACGCGGTACCGGCGGATGACCTCCAGGGTTTCATCCGGGAGGGGGTCGCCGTACCGAGCCACGGCGTCGGCCCCGGCGGGGGCGTGGACCCAGTCGATCCGCACCCCCGTAGCGGCGACCACCCGGCAGGCGGCGGCGGTGACCTCGGGGCCGATCCCGTCGCCGTCGATGAGCACCACTTGCACGGGTCGGCCTCCGCGGGCGGGGACGCGTTCAAGATGCGACGCCGCGCGTGGACGGCAACCCGGTGGGTCCGCGTAACCCGATTGTGACGATCGTGCGGGCCGGCGGTTCGCATCGGGAACTTCGTCTGCTAGAATCATCTCTAAGAGCGACACGAGGGGAACACGGATGGACGCGACGATCCGCGCGACCTGCCCGAGTTGCAGCGCCGGCCTCAAAATTCCGGCCAAGTGGGCGGGGCAGTCGGTGAAGTGCAAGAAGTGCGGCGCCGTCGTCCGCACCAAGGCCGCAGCCGACACCCCCGCCCCCGCGGCGCCGGCGCCCGTCGAGCTCCCGCCGGAGAACGACTTCGCCGGGTTGCAGGCGTCGCGTCCGGGCGCGTTCAATCCGTTCGACCCGGACACCGGCGGCGTCGCCCCGCCGGTGCCGGCCTACGACCCGGCCGCGTACTACGGCCCGCCGCCCGGCTACCCGTACCCCATGCCCCCCGGTTACGGCCCGCCGCCGGGATACCCGTACCCGATGCCGCCGGGTTACGGTCCGCCGCCGGGTTACGGTCCGCCACCGGGCTACCCGTACCCGATGCCGCCGGGCTACCCGTACCCGATGCCGCCGGGCTACGGCCCGCCTCCGGGCTACCCACATCCCGCTCCCTACGACCCCGCTGCGGCCGGCTACCCGCATCCCGCCCCTTACGACCCAACTGCGGCCGGCTACCCACAGCCCGTCCCCGCGCCGCTGCCGCCCGCGCCCATCCCCGAGTCAGTGAACGGGTTCAAGCCGGGGAAGGAATTTCAGGCCGTGTCCGAAGCGACGGCCAGCCACAGCCGCGGGAAAGGCTACCGCCCCGGCGGCAGCGGCAAGGCCGCGTGGATCGGCGTGGCGATCGTCCTGGCCGTCGGCCTCGTCGCCGGCGTCGTGGTCGGCGTACCGTACTTTAAGAAGCTGAAGGAGCAGGCCAACAACGGCCCCGGTTCCACCGAGAAGACGGCCCCGCCCGCCAACCCCGGGCGGTCGCCGCTGGTCACCGGCTCCGCAGGCCTGCCGCGGCGGCTGCTGTTCATCCAGGTCAGCAACTACCTCTACCTCAACCCGCTCACGACCGCCCCGCTGGTGGGCACCAGCAAGGGGATGGACCAGACGAAGAACGCCGCCGACCGCCTCGCACACGAGTGGCGGGTGCCGCGGGACAAGGACAACAACCAGTCGTTCGTCGTCTCCGACAAGGAGCAGCCGATGAAGCCGGTCGTGGCCGGCGTCATCGACCTGTACCTCGAATCCAGCCGGCCGCAGGACCGCATCGTCCTGTACTACGGCGGGCACGCCGTGGTGAAGAAGGTGGACGACAAGGACGCGGCGTTCCTGGTGCCGATGGAGGGCGACCCCGAGGACGTGGACACGCTCATCCCCGTGGCCGACGTGTTCGCCAAGCTCAAGGCGTGCAAGGCGACGCAGAAGGTGGTGATCTGGGACGTGTGCCGGTTCAACCCCGAGCGCGGCCGGTTGCGGCCCGGGAGCGAGCCGATGACGGCGGAGTTGGCGAAGCTCCTCACCGACCCGGCCCCGGCCGGCACGCAGGTCATTCTCACCTGCCAGCCGGGGGAGAACGCCCTGGAGTTCAACAACCAAACCATCGAGGCGGGGAATACGAACAAGACCATCGCCGGCAGCGCCTTCCTCGACCTCACCCGGCACGTCAAGGGCGGCGGCAAGAACCTCGGCGAGAACGACCCGATCCCGGTCGACGACTGGGCCGCGGCCCTCGGCAAGAAGGTGAGCGAGGTGGCGGCGCTGGCGTCGTCCGGCGAGAAGGGGGGCAAGTTCTCGCAGACGGTGAAGGTGTACGGCTCGGCCCCGCAGTCGCTGACGGCGCCGAACAAGGAGGAGGCGCACGCGAAGCGGTTCGACGTGCCGGCCGCCCCGAAGGGGGCGTCGGTGGCCGACCTGGTGGCCGAATTCGCACTGCCGCCGATCACCGGCGACGACGCCGTGGCCGAGTTGGGGGCGTTCCCGTTCCCGGCCGAGGTGCTGGCGGCGTACAAGGCCGACGTGTCCGTGACCGAGATGCGGCTCCCGGCGAACAAGGGGAAGTACGACTTCCAACTGGCGGTGGTCGAGAGCTTCGAGACGATGCGCGAGGTGTGGGGCGAGTCCGGCCGGGGGAAGCTGCGCACCGATTTCAGCGGGCCGATCGACGACAAGCTGAAGAAGGACGTGACGCTCGAGCAGAACTACTTCGCCGGGGCGACGCCGAAGTTCGACCTGATTCTCGCCCGGCTCGAAGCGCACGATCCGAACAAGGCGAAGCAGTCGAAGCGGTGGCAAGCGCACTACGACTACGCGTTGGCGCACGCCAAGGCTCGCATGGCATACCTGCACGAGTACAACGCGGCCCTCGGTAACATCAAGACGGAGGTGCTGCCGGCACTCGACAAGAAGCTGGGTCACGACGGGTACCGGCTCATCTCCAGCCCGACGATGAAGATCAAGAAGGAGAAGCAGTACCTCGTGGAGGCGCATGAGATCTTCGACTCGATGATCACGACGTACAAGGGGACGCCGTGGGCGCTGGTGGCGAAGCGGGACCGGGCGCTGTCGCTGGGGCTGGCGTGGCAGCCGTACAACTCGAAGGGCGACGCCAACCTGCCGGAGTCGCCGATGGCGGCGATGAAGGAGTAAGCCCGGAAAGCCCGGGCGAGCCGACCGCCGTGAGGCGGCGGGTGACGATTTCATCACCCGCCGCCTCACGGCGGTCGGCTCGCCGACTCGAAGTGATTCTCACGGCCCGCCGCGCCGCACCACCCGCACCTCCCCGGTCCGAACCGCCTCCGCGACCAGCCCGCTCGGGTGACTCCGCACCACCACGGCCCCGGTCGTCGGCGTGTCCCACACGTCGCCGTAGGCCGCGCGGAGGTGGCCGGTCGGCCCCGCCTTCTGGCACGACACCACCAACCGCGGCCGCGCCCACACCGCCACCGGCCCCGGCTCGTACCGCCCCTCACCGACCCGGCGGGCGTTCGCGTCCTTCCCGCCGTGGTGCGGCGCCAGCATCACGTCTACCCGCGGCGCCGGCAGCCGGGTCACGCGCTCCTGCCCCGCGCCTTCCAGGTCGCCGGTCAGCAGCACCGTGTTGCCCGCGTGCCGCACCAGTAGCACCAGGCTGCGCACGTTCTCCTCGCCGTCCGGGCCGGCGGTCGGCGGGTGAAGCACCTCGAACACCACGTCCCCGGCGGTGAACACGTTCCCGGCAGCCGCGACCCGCGTCGGCACGCCGCGTTTCTCCAGCGACTCCAGCGTCGCGCGCACGGCCGCCGTCGGCCGCTCGTGGAAGCTCGGGGTGAGGGTGACGAGGCCGACCGGGAAGCGGTCGAGGAGTGCCGGCACGCCGTTGAAGTGGTCGAGATCGGCGTGCGACAGGAACACCTCGTCGACGCGTCGCACGCCGCGATGCCACAGGTACGGCGCGACGGTGCGGCGGATCGCGTCCGGGCCGAGCGTGGTCCCCGCGTCGTAGAGGATGACGCGGCCGTCCGGCGGCTCAATGACGACACAGGCGCCGTGACCGACGTGTAGGAACGTGACGCGGAGTTCGTCCGCTGGGAGTTGTCGCGCCGGCGGTACGAGGCCGAGGAGCGTCCACGCCGCGAGCGCCACGATGGCGACGCGACGGGGACGCCCTTGCAACAACACCACCGACGCGACGCCGGCGTAGAAGCCGACGAGCCACCACGTCGGCGGCGCCGGCGCGTACACCCAACCACCGGGGACGCGCTCCGCGAGTTCGACCAGCCACCCGCACCCGGCCAGGCACCACTCGGTGACGCGGGCGAACGGCCACGCCAGCCACCCGGCCAGCGGCGCCGTCAGGAGGACGAGGAACCCGGCGACGAGCGCCACGGACGTGAGGAACACCAGCGGCGGGCCGAGGAGCACGCCGACCGGCGAGGCAATGTTCTGCCACGCGAGCACGAGCGGGCCGTTCACGACGCCGAGGATCAGGCTGACCGCGAAAGCGACGCCGACCCAGCGGACGCCCGTGCGGACCGCCTTCTCCGCCAGCGTCCGCGACTCGTCGATGAGTTCCTCCAGCGGCGTGAGCGGGCGCGGCGCGAGCCACCGGCCGGCGCCCCAGACGAGCACGAACACCGACACGAACGACAGCTGACAACCCGCGGTGAACGGGTCGGTCGGGTTAAGCCCGAGGACGACGAGCCACGCCACCGCGAAGGCGTTCGCGGGCCGCTGCGGCCGCCGCAGCACGATCGCCCCGCAGACCACCGCCACCATCACCGCCGCGCGCACCGCCGACGGCCGCCCGCCGGTGAGGATCGCGTAGCCGATCAGCAGCAGCGCCACCGCCCAGGCGCCGTGCCGCCGCCGCACACCCGCGAGCCGCAGCACGAACCACGCGAACACCGAGAGCACGACGAGGTGCTGGCCCGAAATCGCCAGGACGTGAACGACGCCGGTGCGGACGTAAGCGTCCCACTCGGCGCGGTCGAGCGCCGTCCCGTCACCGAGCAGCAGCGCCGCCGCGAGCCCGGCCTCGTCGGCGTCGATCGCTTCCGTCAGGGTGCGCGTGCCCCAGCCGCGCACGGCCGCGACCCGACCGAGGGGCGAGTGCCGCCAACCCTCGTCGAGCCGCGTCACCGCTTCAACCGAGCCGCGGCCGCGGAGCTGCGCGGTGACGCGGCGGTCGCGCAGCAGCCCCGCGTAATCGACCTCGCCGGGGTTCGACGGCCCGTCCGGCAGCGACAGCAATGCCACCACCTCGACCGTGTCGCCGAGGTGAAGGACGTCGAGGCGGCCGTCCACGGTCAGTTTCGCGCGGCCGCTCGCCGGACGCCAGCCGTCGCGGGTTTCGACCGCCGTCACAGCCAGAATCGTGGACGCGGTCGGGGCCGGCGTTCGCCCCTGGAGCGGGTCGGGCCGCGGCGCGCGGAAGCGCATCGGTTCCTCGTCCAATGTGCCGCGGACGCGCGCTGGCGCCGGCCTGGCGGTGGCAAACCCCGCGATGTCGTCGGCCGCGAACGCGGTGCGGTGCGTCTGGTGGTGCGCCGCGGCGAGGCCCACGGCCGCAAGCCACAGCCATGCCGCCCGCCGCGACACGCCCCACGCCACGAGCCCGCCGACCGCGACGAGCAGTTCCGCGGCGAGCGCCGGCTGCGCGTACCGGTCGGTCATCAGTCCGAGCGCCGCGGCCAGCGCCACCGGCACCAGAGGCGCACGGGCGAACTCTCGCCAGGCCGGTTCGGCGGTTGCGACGGGGTCGCCCATGTGCTCCTGTTTCGCCGCCGGGAGCGCACACGTCCAGCGAAAACCGCCGCGACACTTGGCGAAGCCGCGACGGCGTCGTGAAATGCCGGCATGGAGTCCGTCCACGTCCGCCTCGGGCCGCGGTCTTACGAGATCGCACTCGCCACCGCCGAACCTGACGGCGCCGGCCCGTTCGCCCGCCGGGTTCTGCCGACCTCCCCCGCCGCGCTGGTCGTCGCCGACACCAACACCGCCGTGCTCGCCGGTACGGTTGCGGCCGCACTGAACGACCACGGCTTCCGCATCTCAGGCATCACCATACCGGCCGGAGAAGGCTCGAAGTCGCTGGCCGAGCTGTCGCAACTGTACGACGCTCTGTACGCGATGGCCGCCGACCGCCGCACCGCGGTCGTCGCCGTCGGCGGCGGCGTCGTCGGCGACCTCGGCGGGTTCGCCGCCGCGACGTACAACCGCGGCCTCCCGCTGCTGATGGTGCCGACGACGCTGCTGGCGATGGTCGATTCGTCGGTCGGCGGCAAGACCGGCGTTAACCACCCGAAGGGCAAGAACCTCATCGGCGCGTTCCACCAGCCGGCCGGCGTCTGGATCGACACCGCCTTCCTCGACACGCTCCCCGACCGCGAGTTCCGCAGCGGCCTGGCCGAGGTCTTGAAGTACGGCGTCATCCTCGACGCGCCGTTCTTCGAGTACCTGGAGGCGAACGCCGCCGCGTTGCTGGCCCGCGACGCGGCGGCACTGCGGCACGTCGTGGGTCGGTCGTGTCGGCTCAAGGCCGACGTGGTGGAACGCGACGAGCGCGAGGAAACGGGTCTGCGGGCGGTGCTGAACTACGGCCACACGTTCGCCCACGCCTTCGAGACGGTCGGCGGCTACGGCGGCTGGCTTCACGGCGAGGCGGTCGCCGCCGGCATGGTGTGTGCCGCCCGCCTCGCGGAACGCCACGGCCTCGTCGGCCCGGAGTTGGGTGAACGCCAGCTCGCGCTGCTGACGGCATTCGGCCTACCGACCGCGCCCAAGCCTGAATGGCCCGCCGACGAGTTGATCGCCGTGATGCGCCGCGACAAGAAGGCGGCCGGCGGGAAGCTGCGGTTCATCCTGCCGTCGCGGCTCGGCGAGGTGCGGCTGTTCGACGACGTGCCCGATGTCCTGGTCCGCGACGTGCTGGCCGCACCATGACTGACGCTACGACGGCGGCCTGGATCCGCCCGAAGCTGTGGATCGGCTGGACGACGGCCGGCGTCCTGTGGGCCACGTGGTTCGGCAGCCTGGCCTACGGCGGCTGGAAGCGCGACGCCGACGGGATGCTCCTCTGTGCGGATCACATCGCCTTCTACTCCGCGGCCACGCTACTGCGCGAAGGTCGCCCCGCCGAGTTGTACCACCACCCCGCGCTCGGTGAGGTGCAGCAGCGCGTCACGCTGCCGGACGGGCGGTGGGATTACTTCATGGCCTACCGCAACCCGCCGTTCTACGCGCTGCTGTACGTCCCCACCGCCGGCCTACCGCTCGTCGGCAGCGTGCTCGTGTGGATGGCGATCAGCTTCGCGGCGATCGGCTTCGCGGTGTGGTGCCTCCTACCCGAGCGACCGTGGCGGGCGCTCGGGTGGGCGCTGGGGTTCTTCCCCGTCTTCACGGCCATCACGTTCGGGCAGAACACGCCGCTGAGTCTCGCCGTGTTCGCCGCCGTGTACCGGTTGTCGGCCGACCGCCGGCCGTTCGCGGCCGGGCTCGCCGCGGGGCTACTGTGGTACAAGCCGCAGCTCCTCATCGGACTGTTCGTGTGGTGGGGGCTGGCCCCGCGGCGGCACCTGGGAGAGTGGCTCGGCGTCGGCGTCACCGGGTTGGTGTTGGCGGCGCTCAGCTGGCTCGTCATTCCGGAGGCGAGTTGGGCGTTCGTCGAGTCGCTGCGAACGAACGTCGGCTACGGCGGCGAGAACGAGTGGAACCTCCACTCGCCGCGGAAGTTCTGGGACATCCTCCTTCCCGCCGCGCCACCTGCGCTCCGCACCGGCCTCACCCTGTTGTGTGCCGCAGCGGCGCTCGGCGGTGCTGTGTGGCTCCGCGTGCGGACTGGTGGGCCGCTCGCGGTGATGTTCCCGGCTGCGGTGTTCGTGACGCTCTGGGTGTCGCCGCACACGCTCATCTACGAGTGGGCGCTGCTCGTCGCCGCGGCCGTCGTACTGTGGGACCGGCTGCCGGCCCGCCGCGACACCTGGCTGACGTGGTTCACCGTGGCCTGGCTGGGGCTCACCGTCAGCACCACGACGACGCTCGTGCAGAAGCGGGCGCTCGACCTGCCGGTGCTGTTCCAGCTCAGCATCCCGGTTCTGGCGATCGTGGGATACCGGTTATTCCGGGCACTCGGCGACCGGCGGCCGGTGGCGGCAACTTGAATCCGCGGCGCCGGCCCGCGAGAATACAGGGGAACTAGCCCGCCCCCGCGCCCCTCCCCTCGACGGACTCCCCGCACATGGCCCCGCGGCGCGTCGGACTGTGGATGATCGGAGCCTGCGGCGGCGTCAGCGCCACGACCGCCCTCGGCCTGTCCGCGCTGGCCCGCGGACTCACCCCGACCACCGGCCTCGTCACCGCCCTCCCCCGCCTCGCCGCCCTCGACCTCGACGAGCCCGCGGCGTTCGTCGTCGGCGGCCACGACGTGCGGCAGGCCACGCTCCTGTCCGCGGTCCGCGAACTCCACCGCCGCTCCAACGTGTTCGACGAGCGCACCGTCGCGGCGTGCGCCCCGGACCTGGAGGCGTGGTCGGCGAACGTCCGCCCCGGGGTCGCGTTCCGTCCGAACGCCGCGCTCGCCGTGCTCGCCGACCGGCCGGACGTGCGCACCTTCCCGACGCCGAAGGCCGCGATCGACCAGGTGCAGCGCGACCTCCGCGCTTTCCGACAGGACCACAAGCTCGACCAACTCGTCGTCGTGAACGCGGCGTCCACCGAGCCGCCGTTCGAGCCCGGTCCCGAGTGCGAATCCGCCGACCGCCTCGCGGCCGCGCTCGAGAAGCCCACGACCGCGTTGCCGGCCAGCAGCCTTTACGCCTACGCCGCGGTCGACGCCGGCTTCCCCTACGTGAACCTGACGCCGTCGCGCGGGGCAAGCCTGCCGGCGGTCGAGGAACTGACCCGGAAGCGCGGGGTTCCCGTGGCCGGGCAGGACTTGAAGACCGGCGAGACGCTGCTGAAGTCGGTGCTGGCGCCGCTGTTCGCGCGGCGGAACCTGCGCGTCCACAGCTGGTCGGGCACAACATCCTCGGCAATCGTGTCGGTCAGGAGCCGAACGACCCCGAGAACAAGGCCAGCAAGGTGCGGAGCAAGGACGCGCTGCTCGCGGAACTGCTCGGCTACCGGCCGCAGTCGCTGGTGTCGATCGAGTACGTAGAGTCGCTGGACGACTGGAAGACGGCGTGGGACCACGTCCACTTCGAGGGGTTTCTCGGCACGAAGATGACGCTGCAGTTCACCTGGCAGGGCTGCGACTCGCTGCTGGCTGCGCCGCTGGTTGTGGACGTGGCAAGGCTGACGCTGCTGGCCCAGCGCCGCGGCGAGTGCGGCCCGCTGCCGCACCTGGCGTGCTTCTTCAAGAGCCCTGTCGGCATCAACGAGCACGACTTCGGGAAGCAATTTGAGATGCTGGAACGGTACGCCGGCGCCTGATTCCCGCCGCCCGCGGCGGTGCAATCTCACCTCCCTCACCGCCCGACCGGCACGCCGCCCTTCGGCGCCGGCAGCAGGTTCGCCCCGCCCTCGCCCGGGGCCGGCGACGGCACCGCGAACGGCTGCGTCGGCACCCCCGGTCGCGGGATCAGATCGCTCGGCTGCGGCGGCGGCAACTCGGACGGCCCCCCCGGCGTCGCGTAGCCGCCGCCCGGCACCACCCCGCTCGGCACCCCCGCGGGGAAACCGCCACCGACCGGCACCCCGACCGGGCACGACCCGCCGCCGGCCATGTAGCACGGCGTCTCGGACCCACGCGACGTGAACAACCCACTGCCGCAGTTCGTCCGGCACCCGCCGGCCGCGACGGCCGTGGCGGCCGCCAGCGCGAGCACCGTCACCTTGCGGATCATCATGGTTCCCCCACCGTCGGCCCGGCCGTCGTCCCGGCCGCGCACCGACTTGAGGGAATTCTGACCGCCCGGAACGAAACCACAACCGCGGGCGGGAAACATAACCGGCCCGCCGGAATGATCCGGCGGGCCTCGTCGGCAGAACGCGGGCCGCCGCGCCAACCCGCGGCGGCCGCAGAACCGGACGACTTTACCGCGCTGTCACGGCCGGGCGTCCAGCGGAACCCCCGCGGCACGCATCTGCCTCGCCCACCCGATGACCCGATGACCCGGTGAGCCTGAAGGATCACGATCAGCACGATGACGCCGCCGCAGATGTTCAGGTTCACCACCTGGCCCACGAGCGAGAGGTAGCTGAGGACGAGCCCGGTGTGAACCGCCCACAGCTGTTTCAGGCACGCGGCAACGCCCACCACGATCCAGCCGACCGCCACCGCGGCGATCACCAGCCAGATCGGTGAGTCGAGCGGCATGGCCCGCGGACCGGCGTCACGCATCACGAACTGAGAGACCACGACGAGCCCGCCCGCCAGCCCGCCGAGGATGATCCAGAGGGCACCCAGGGCGTGGATCTGCTCGCGAAACTTGCGGATCATCTTGCGCGTGACCGCCGGCGCGTCGGGTGGGTCGTTGGTGATCGACACGGGGGCTCCAAAACGAGCGAAGCCCGGGGACGGCCGTCCCCGGGCTTCGTGATCTTACGAGGTCCGCCTTACCCCTTCGGCCGCGCTGCAATCTGCTTCTGGAGGTGCGCGATGGCCGCGGCCAGCTGCTTGTCCTTGTCCGCGGTCACCACCTTCGGGTCGGCCCCCGGCGGCGGGATCACCTCCAGCTCGCGCAGGTGCGTATCCAGCTCCGACGACTCCTCACGCGTCAGCTTCACCTCGAAGCCGCGGTCCGGGCGGACGCCCCACTCCTCGTCCGGCTCGCCCTTCGTCGCCAGCTTGTCGATGTTCCGGTCGCTCGGCGGGTAGTAGCGGGCGATGGTGAGCTTGATCTGCCCGAGCGTCTGGCGGAAGTCCATCACGTTCTGCACGCTCCCCTTCCCGTACGTCCGCTCGCCCATGATCGTGCCCCGCTCGTGGTCCTGAAGGCACGCGGCGACGATCTCGCTGGCGCTGGCGCTCTGGCCGTTGATGAGCACGACCACCTCGAAGCTCTTGTCCGCCGGCCGCCGGCCGCGGTACACCTCGGCGCTGCCGCCGCCGGCGCGGGCCTTCACCGACACCAACTTCTCGGCCCCGACGAACAGCTCGCTGATGCCCACCGCCGCCGACAGGTACCCGCCGGGGTTGCCGCGGAGGTCGAGGATCAGGCCGTTCAGCCCGCCGTTCTCCTTCATGTCGGCGATCGCCGCCTTCAGGTCCGCGGCCGTCTTCTGGGTGAACTGCGTCAGCCGGACGTAGCCGATCTTGTTGGCCGCGTCGATGGTGAACGACCACTCGGCGTCGGCGCCGCGCTTCACGCCGAACACCGTCTCGACCGACACCGAGTTCCGCTTCAGGTCGAAGGTCATGGCCTTGCCGTCGCGGTCCACCTGGAGGGTGATCGGCGTCCCGGCCTTGCCGGTGATGACGCCGATGGCCTCCTCGGTCTTCATCCCCTTGGTCGAGAACTCGCGCTGGGCGCCGTCGGGGAGCGGGTTCCCCTCGTTGTCCACGCTGCGGACGATGCCCGTGATGAGGTCGCCGGCGCGGATGCCGGCGCGGAACGCCGGGCTCCCCTTGATCGGCGTCACGACCAGCAGCCCGTCGCGGACCGCCTCGCGGCGGATCTGGATGCCGACGCCCGAGAACTGCCCGGTGAGCGAGCTGGCCATGCGACGGACGGCGTCGTTGTCGTAGTACGTCGTGTACGGGTCGTTGAGGCTGGCCATCATCATCAGGATGGCGGTGTCGGCGTCCTTGTTGCCGTCAAGGTCTTCGCGCCGGCCCAGGCGGGTGCGGGCGTTCTGGAGGAGTTCCGTGCGCTTCCCCTCGGTCAGCGTCTTGGCCGCCTTGAGTGCCTCGTCGAGCTCGGTCGGCAGCGGCTCCTCGATGCGGCGGTACATGCCGCGGATCGCTGCCGCGGTCAGGTCGCCTGGGTTCGTCTCCTTGATGTACACCTCGTTGACGCGGTCCACGGCCGAACTCACCTTGCGGGCGAAGGCGGTGGCGTCGGCGGCGGGGAGGGTCAGCCCCTCCTTCAGCTCGGTGCGGGCGGCGGTGAATTCGGGACCGGACATCCCGCCGTCGGCTAGCTTCTGGTAGAGCTTGCGGAGGTCCTGCTGGGCCTTCAGCTTCGGCATCCGCTTCACGAGGGCGGTGCCTTCCTTCGTCAGTTCCGCCGTCAGCGTGCCGGCCTTCGCCAGCGCCGCGAGGGCGTCGGCCCGCTTCTTCACCTTCGCCGTCTCGTCGGGGTTGAACGTCAGCGGGAAGTGGCTCGTCTTGCCGCCGATGGCGACCGGCTGCCCCTCCTTCTCCTTGTTCGTCTTGCCGAGCCTGCGGGCCTCGTTCGGCAGCTCCTTGTCGAGGTAGCGGACCAGCTCGTCGGACGTGACGAGCCCGTCCGGCTCGTACCCGTCGCGGTAGCCCGCGGCCTCGCCCTTCCCCGTCAGCGCCTCGACGGCGAGGCTGCCGAACAGGCTGTTCTCGCCGCGGGCGATCGACTCGGAGCCGATGAACCCGCTCAGCAGCAGGAGGCGGTCCTGCGGGCGGACGGACTCCTCCTTGTCCTCGGAGCCGAACAGCAGCGCGTCCACGTCGGTGAGCGTCGGCTCGGCGATCTTCTCGGCCCCGGGGTCGAAGCCCTTGTACTGCACGTCCATCATGATGAGGACGTTCTGCCCCTTCACCTTCTTGAACGACGGGGCGAGGTCGCTGCCGACGACGAGGGCGGTCTTGGCCCGGTCCTTCAGGACGGTGTTCGGGGTGAAGTAGACTGTCTTGTCGCCGGTGCTGGCGCCGCGGCCGAAGAAGGCGACGAGGAGGAGGTCGTCTTTGCCGGTCTGTTCGATGGCGGCCTCGACGGCCTTGACGACGCCGTCGCGGGTGGCGGCCTCGGCCCCGCGCTTGGCGTCGGGGGCGGACAGGAACAGCTTCGTGCGGCCCGCAGGGACGCCGAGGTAGCGCGGGTCGGTGACCACGTCGTAGAGCGCCTTGGCGTCGGCGTCGGCGGTCGGGCGGGCGGTGATGGCCTTGTCCTGGAACTCGCCGGCGCCGACGATCACGACGAACGGCACGCCCGGCTTGGTCTCCGGCTCGGCGGCGGTGGCCCGGCCGCCGAACCCGGCGGCGAGGGCGATGAGGGCGATCAGTCCGTGGCGAGCGTACATACGGTGCCTTTCCTGGTCCCGAATCCGGGGCGTCCCAATCGGAATTATTGTCCCAATCCGCACGGGCGGGTCAACCGCAAGTCCGTAACGGCGCGGGGGAAGGTACTGGTAGCTGGCCGGGGTGGGGGGTCTTGGTTCACGCCGGTGCGAAGCCCACCCGCCGCGGCGGGTGGGCTTTCAGCCCATCAACAGCCACCCGATGAGGCCCGATCCGCTGGCCAGCGCCAGAGCGAGGGGAACCAATTGCGGCGCCCCGTCGGTCACGCCGCCGGGCGGAAACATCACCCCCCGTGGCCCCACGGCAACCGCCCGCACTGTCCACGCCGCCCGCCCGCAACTGACCAGCACGACCGCCGCCAGAGAGTACAGCACCACCGGGTTCGTCGCCAGAGCCCGCTCGAGCCCGCCGACCGGCACCGCCCCCACGGCGGCCAGCCCCGCGAACCCGTTGTTCGCAACGTGGACGACGATGGGAACCCACAGCGACCGCGAACAGGCGTAGGCGAAGTGAAGGCACGCCCCCATCGCCGCGGTCACCAGTACGTACGGCGGCGGGTAGAGGTGCAGCATCCCGAAGAACAGCGACGACAGCGCGACACCCCCGACCCACCCGTAGCGTCCGACGAACCCGCGACCCAGGAAGCCGCGGCACCACAACTCTTCGACGACGCCAGGCCCGACGCCGACCGCCAGCAACACGAACCCCGGGTGGAAGCCGGCGAACAGCTCGCCGAGTTGGCCGGCCTGGTCGAGGTGTTCCTCCATAGAGAACAGGCGGAAGAGGAGTTGCGCCAGGCCGTCGCTGAGGATCACGAACGCCGGCAGCGCGAGCAGCGCCAGCCCAAGGTGAACGGGCGGCAGTCGTTGCAGACCCACCTCGCGCGTCCAGCCGCGACCGACGACGATGCGGATCACGACCAGAGCGAACAGTCCGCCGGCGAGGTAGCCGAGCGGGAACGACCACGCCAGCAGCTCCACCAGGGCCGGCGGGATCGCGGCCAGGCCGTCCGGCTTGGCGCCGACGGGGGCCGCGGCGCGGGGGTCATCGAGGAGTGTCAGCACGAGGAACCCGCCGACGACGATCACGATGATCGAGCCGAACAGTACGAACGCGAACGCGAGGGTGAGGAGGGCGCCGTCGAACAGCCCCGGCCGGGGGAAGACGGGGCGGACGACCAGCGGGGCATCGTCGTCGGCAGTCATTCGTCGCCCCAAGATGTGCGGAGGTGGCCCACCCGTTGCCACGGGTGGGCTTTCAGCCCACTGCTTTCGTCAATACCGCACGTCGCCGCGAAACTCCAGCATCTGCTGAATCCACGACGGCCGCCACGGGTTCCACGCCGGGTAGAACACGCTCAGCACCGAGAAGCCCAGTAGCCCCGCGACCAGCATCCGACCCCACAACTTGCCGGCAATCCGGTCAGCAGCCGGCGGGATGGCGACGACCCACAGCGGCGTCAGCCAGAACAGCCAGCGCGGGCCGCTGGTGTAGCCACCGTAATTGTTCGTCCGCGTGATGTAGAACGCCATCACCACCGCCGACACCGCCAGCGTCATCGCCGCGAACAGCGGCGGCGTGAATACCGCCCCCTTCCCGCCCGGCGCGAGTCGGTCCAGCTGATTCGCTGCGCCGGCCCCCGTCATCACCAGCCCCGCCGCGGCGAGGAGCCACACCGGCGTCAGGCTGAACCAGCCATGGTGGCCGAACAACAGGTGGAACGCGTACACGTCCTTCGGCTCGGCCGCGAAGTCGATCCCCTGGCGATTCGGGTGGCCGACCGGCAGCTTCAGCCGCGCCCAGTGGCTCCCCTCGTACTCGTACCACGGCCCGCCGAACTTCGCGTACGCCGGCACCACCTCGCCGAACGCGACGTAGTTCGTCAGCAACAGCGCCCCGAGCGGCAGCAGCGCCAGCGGCACGAAGATCAGCAGCGTCGGCTTCCACCGCGCCACCAGCAGCGGCAGCCCGATGCCGACCAACAGTGCTGCCGCCGGCAACTCGAACGTTACCGCCAGCCCGCCGAACAGCCCCGCGGCGACGTACCCGCCCGGCCCCATGTCGCGGTTTTCGAGCGCGGCGCGGAGGAGCGGATACACTGCGAACAGCACGCAGAACGCCGCCGGCGTGTGATTGTTCAGCGTGCCCGAGAACGTCGTGAGGAACGTCCCCAGGCACGCGGCCGCGAACGCCGCGATCCTTCCGTAGTCGCTCTTGCCGACGCCGTCGATCAGCTTTGCTAGCAACCCGAGGTACACAGCAAAGGGGACAACGTTCACCAGGATCAGCAGCGTGGGGATGACGAGCCACCGGTCGCGGACGAGGTGCCAGCCGAACGCCTTCTTCAGCGCCCAATACCCGCCAGCGAGCACGGTGGCGAACAGTGGCGGTTTGCTGGAGTAGAACTCCTTCGTCTCCGGGTTCATCACGATGTCGAGCGACTTGAACGCCGGCTCGGCGATGATTTCCTCGTCGATGAAGATGTCAGGCCGCTGCGGGTCAGGGTACGTGCGCTTGCCGATGCGGTACGTCGTATTCTCGACCAGCGCGTACACCGTCGCCCAGCGCGACTTGTCGTTGGAGCTGAACATCGGCCACGGGTCCGGCCGCTCGCGCGGCCACTCGCGCTTGGGTTCCGGGCCGTAGGGGTGCTTCTCCGTCGCCTTGTAGCGCGTCGGCTCGTAGACGAGTTCCGCCCCCACCACCTTCGCGGCGGCGATGGCGACGGCGGCCGCCCCCAGCAGCAGGTACACCGAGCGGCGCAGGTCGGAGGCGTCCGCGGCCATCAGGTCGCCCCCGCCGTTTCGGCCACACAGTACGGGTCCAGGTCTTCCGGGCCGCGGTCCACGATCAGCTCGGCGAGCAGCCCGGCGATCACCAGCTGCGCCCCGAACAGTAGCAGTCCCACCGAGATGATGGCGACCACCGTCTGGGTGACGTTGCTGGCCCCCTGTTGGTACTCGCTGACGACCCGCACCACGGCGTTGACCGCCAACAGAAACATTCCGAGCAGCCCGATGCCGATGGGGAACAACCCGAAGTTGCCGAGCAGGTGCTGCGGCCGGTGGCCGAAGCCGGTCAGGAACTTCACCGTCACCAGGTCGAGAAACCCCTTGGCGAAGCGGTGAAAGCCGTACTTCGAGTAGCCGAACTTCCGCGGCCGGTGCTGGATCACCAACTCGCCGACGGTGAACCCGCGCGCGAACGCCAGCACCGGGATGAAGCGGTGCAACTCGCCGTACAGCCGCACCTCGTTGAACACCTCGCGGCGGTACGCCTTCATGCCGCAGTTGTGGTCGTGCAGCGGCACGCCCGTCAGCCGGCTCACCACGGCGTTGAACACGCGGCTCGGCAGCACCTTGTGCCACGGGTCGTGCCGCACCTGCTTCCAACCGCTCACCACGTCCTTGTCGCGGAGCGCGGCCAGGAACCGCGGGATTTCGTGAGGGTCGTCCTGCAGGTCGGCGTCGAGGGTCACGATTTCGATGCCGCGGGCGGCCTTGAACCCGGCGGCCAGCGCCGCGGCCTTGCCGAAGTTGCGGCGGAAGCGGACGCCGCGAACGCGCGGGTCGGTCTCGGCCAGCTTCAGGATGACGGCCCACGAGCCGTCCGTGCTGCCGTCGTCCACGAACATGATCTCGACGGGCCGGTCGAGCGTCGCGGCCACTTCCGAAATCTCGGCGTGGAGCGGCCCGAGGCTCTCGCGCTCGTTCAACACGGGCACGACGAGCGTGAGCAGTGCGGGCTCGGCGGGCGGCGACGGGTCAGGCATGCGCGGACTCGGCGGGAGCGGGGCGGCAGAACACGTACAACGCGACGGCGGCGAGAACCTCGGCGAGCGTCCAGGCGAGGCGCAGCACCAGCGCGATGACCACGGCCAGCCCCGCGGCGACCTCCGGCCCCAGGTCGGCGGCGAAGCGCGGGCCGAGCGCCGCTTGCAGCAGCAGTTCGCGGACGCCGAGCCCGCCGGGGGCCACGAGCACGACGAACCCGCTCACGTAGGACAGCGCCATCGCCCCCACGTCGGCCGGGTAGTGCTCGCCGGGTCGCCAGCCGGGGTCGCCGGGGGCCACGGCCGCGACGCCGAGCGACACGCACGCCCCGAGCAGCGCCCAGCCGACGACGCCGTGAACCATCCCCTGCGCCAGCAGCCCGAGCGACGGGCTCGGCAGCGGCTCGCCCCCCGGGCCGCGCAGCCGGGCGACGCGGCGGGCGGCCAGCTTGTTCAGCACCGCCAGCGCCAGCGGGAAGAGCGCGAGCGCTACCACCCATCCTACGTTCGGCGTCACCTCCGCCGGCAGCACACCGACCTGCGGCAGCAGCGCCGCGGCCAGGAGAGCCCCCGCCGCCACGCTGGTGAGGGTTTCATAAACGGCGGTCACGCCGACGGCGAGCGGCCTGCCGCCGTCCACCCCGCGGAGCATCGCCACGCGTATGAACACCACCCACGCCTTCCCCGGCACGTACTTCCCGTACTGGCTGACGAAGTACGCCCGCAGCCCGTGGACGAGCGAGACGTTCACCCCCTGGCTCCGCAGCAGCCGCACCCAGAACGAACCCCAACAGCAGTGGGCCAGCAGGTACAGGACGCCGGCGGGAACGAGGTAGCCGACGCGGAGGTCGAACGGGTACGGGTTGAGCGCCGGCTGGCCGAGGATGCGGGCGAACTGGAGGCCGACGGCGACGACGATCGCCGCCGCGAGGAGGGTCTTCACCACGAGCCACAGTCGTGCCCGCCGGCCGGCCATGCCGGCGATTGTAGGGCCGCCGCGCGCGGCCGGCCGGATACGGAGATTATTGCCGCACGATGAAAACCCGATGACTCACGATCCGAACAAAATCATGGTTCGGATCGTCAGTCATCGGGTTTTCATCGTGCGGCAGATACTCCACCCACCCGGGCCGGCCCGTTCGGTTGTCGGCCGCCCGGCCGTCCGATAGGTTCACCAGACGGGATGGGGCTCGCCCCGGCCCGACCGAGGACCCGTGATGAGCCTGCCGACCGACCCCTCCCCGGCACCGGAATCGCCCACCCCGCCGCAGCCGACCCCGGAAGCCGCCACCGCCCCGGCCGCGCCGCCGAAGATCTACGGCCCGCCGCAGCCTGGCGGCCCGCGTCCCGGCGGGCCGACGCGGCCGTTCGTGCCTCAGGGGAACAAGCCCCGCGAGGAAGGTCAGGGGCCGCCGCAGGGCGGGCAGAAGCCGCAACCGGGGCCGGGCACCCAGGGCCGCGTACAAGGGCCGAACACGTCCGGCGGCAAGCCGTTCAACCCCGGCGGCAAGCCGGCGCAGCTCGACAAGACGGACTTCTACGCGTCGAAGCCGAACAACCGCGAGCTGGACAAGCTCATCGAGGACGAACTCGCCCAGGCGATGGCCGGGTTCGACGTGACCGCCACCGTCGTGCAGGCGGAGGCGCAGCAGAAGCCGCAGGCGCCTGGCGCCCCGAAGGCGCGGAAGGTCGGCGTCATCGTCGGCCTTCACGGCAAGGATGTCTTTGTGGAGGTGCCCGGCGGCCGCGGCCAGGGCGTGCTGCCGATCCAGCAATTCGAGGGGCGCACCCCCGTCGTCGGCGAGTCGGTCGAGTTCGACATCGAGCGCTACGATGCGGCGGACGGCCTCCTGATCCTCACCCGCGAGGGCTCGTCGCAGGTCGTCACCGACTGGTCGCAGGTGGCCTACGGGATGATCATCGAGGCGAAGGTGACCGGCACCAATAAGAACAAGACCGGGCTGACGGTCGAGGTGAACGGCATCAAGGGCTTCCTCCCCGCCAGTCAGCTCGACCTGTACCGCGTCGAGGACATCGAGCAGTTCCTTAACCAGCGCGTCAAGGTGATGGTCGCCGAGGTGAACCCGGCGGAGCGGAACCTGATCGTGTCGCGGCGGGCGGTGATGGAGCGCGAGCGGCAGGTGAAGGCCGAGCAGTTCTGGGCGACGATCGAGAAGGGGCAGACGAAGACCGGCATCGTCCGCTCGGTGAAGCCGTTCGGCGTGTTCGTGGACCTCGGCGGCGCGGACGGCCTCATCCCGGCGGGCGAGCTGTCGTGGCAGCGGGTGGAGAAGCCGGAGGAGCTGTTCAAGGTCGGCGACAGCGTCGAGGTGCTGGTGGAGCGGGTGGACACGGAGGCCCGCAAGATCGGCCTCAGCCTGCGGGCGCTGACCGAGAGCCCGTGGGTCGAGTTCGCCAGCCGAATCAAGTCCGGCGCCCGCGTCAGCGGCACCGTGACCCGCACCGCCGACTACGGCGCGTTCGTGGAGCTGGAGCCCGGCATCGAGGGGCTGATTCACATCTCGGAGCTCTCGACCCAACGGGTGCGGCGGGCGCGGGACATCGTGCAGCCGGAGCAGCGCGTCGAGGTCGAGGTGCTGAGCGTGGACGTGCCGGCCCGGCGAATTGCGCTGAGCCTGAAGGCGATCAAGCGGGCCGAGGAGGACGCCGACGCCGCCGCCACCGCCGAGGAGGAGGAGGCCGCACTGCGGGAGTCCCAGTTCCGCATGGCGAACCGGCCGGTGAACCCCAACCTCCGCGGCGGGATTTAGTCCGAAAGACGATTTAACCACAGAGTCACAGAGGACACAGAGAGAAAACGGGAAGCCGAGACAAGACCAAGACAGATTTTTCGGTCTACCTCTGTCTTGTGTCTTCTCTCTGTGCCCTCTGTGACTCTGTGGTTAATCTTTCTTCCCGGATGCCAATGTCGCCCGACCCAGCCGCTTCCCTCGCCGCCCTTCGGGAGAACGTCGGGCGGGTGTTCCTCGGCAAGCCGGAAGTCGTCCGCCTCGCCGTCGTCGCCCTCCTCGCCGACGGCCACCTCCTCCTCGAAGACGTGCCCGGCGTCGGCAAGACGCTCCTCGCCAAGGCGCTGGCACGCTCCCTCGACTGCAAGTTCGCCCGCGTCCAGTTCACCCCCGACCTGCTGCCCGGCGACCTCACCGGCGTGTCCGTCTGGCGCGAGCAGAGCGGCACGTTCGAGTTCCAGCCCGGCCCCGTGTTCGCCGAGGTCGTGCTGGCCGACGAGATCAACCGCGCCACGCCCCGCACGCAAAGCGCACTGTTGGAAGCGATGAGCGAACGGCAGGTGACCATCGACGGCAAGACGCGCCGGCTCGGGCCGCCGTTCCTGGTCGTGGCGACGCAGAACCCGCACGAGTTCGAGGGAACGTACCCGCTCCCCGAGAGCCAGCTCGACCGCTTCCTGCTCCGCGTGACCGTCGGCTACCCCGGCCGGGAGGCCGAGCGTGCCATCCTGTTGCAGCACCGGGCCGGCGAGTCCGTCGAATCCCTGGCGTCGGTCGTCTCGGTGCGAACGCTCACCGAATTGCAGGCCCGCACCCGCGCCGTGAGGGTGGACGCGGCCCTCGCGGACTACGTCCTCGACCTGGTGGCGGACACCCGCAAGCACGCCGACGTGGCGCTCGGGGCCAGCACCCGGGCGGCGCTCGGGCTGTACCGCGCCGCGCAGGCCAACGCCATCACCCACGGCCGCGACTACGTCGTGCCCGACGACGTGAAGGGGCTGGCGGAACCGGTGCTGGCGCACCGCCTGGTCGGCCGCGGCTGGGCCGCCGGCGGCAGCCCGGACGCGGGGCCGGTCGTCCGCGAGATCGTCGCCAACCGGAAGGTGCCGACGTGAGGCCGACGACGCGCCCCGAGCCGCCGCCGGGCCGGTCGCTCCGCGTCACGCGCGAGGGGCGGTGGTGGGTCGGCGTCGCGGCGGTGATGGCCGCGATCGGCTGGTACAAGACGATCCCGCCGCTGCTGCTACTCGGCTACGCGATGCTGGCGCTGTTCGCGCTGAACGCCTGGCTGGCGCGCCGTCAGCTCCGCGGCCTCTCCGCCGCGCGGGCCACCCACCCCCCGGTCTACGCCGGTGAACCCGTCCGCGTGTCGCTCCGCGTTCGCAACGACGGTCCCGTCGCGGTCACCGCCGGCGTCCGCGGGTCGGGGTTGGACGCCCTCTTCGAGAACATCCCCGTCGGCGGCGAAGTCGAGCGCGGCGAGACGCGGACGTTTCCGGCCCGCGCCGTGGTCGGCGGGGCGGCGCCGCGGGTGTGGTCGGACTTCCCGCTGGGCCTGATCCGCTTCGAGGCGCCGGGAACACCCGGGAACGAACTCCTCGTGCTGCCGGCGCTCGGCTCTGTCGAACTCGACGGCTTCCGCCGCTGGGTCCGGCGCGAGGCCGGCGTGGAAGGACGAGCCCGCCGTCAGGCCGTGCGGGCGGCCGCCGACCGCGCCGACCTGCGCAGCGTCCGCGCCTACCGCCCCGGCGACGGCCTCCGCGACATCCACTGGAAGACAACCGCCCGCCGCGGCGTGCCGTTCGTCCGCGAGTACGACGCCGCCCCCGACCCGGAGTTGCTCGTCGTCGTGGAGCCGTGGCTGCCGCCGAACCCGACGCCCGTTGATCGCGCGAACCTGGAAGCGGCGCTGAGCCTGGCCGCGTCGGTGGTGCGGGCGTGGTGCCTCGCCGCGGGCACCCGCGTGACCGTCGCCGTCGCCGGGGACGAGCCGGTGCGTCGGTCGGCGACGCCCTCCGAAGCCGCGGCGCGGTTCCTGCTGGCCCCGCTGGCAGGTCTGACCGGCACCGACCGCCCGACGCCGCCGGACCCGGTCGGCCCGGCGGCACGGTCGGCGCGGGTGGTGGTGAGCAGCCGGCGGGGCACGCCCCTGGCCGCGGCGCTGGGCCGGGCGGTCGGCCGGCCGTTCGCCGCCGTGTCGCCCACGGACCGGCCGGCGTGGTACCAACCCCCGGACCTGCGATGACCGCCGACCCCGCCTTCCGCCTGAGTACGTTCCTCACCCTGGGCCTCGCCTGCGTCGCCCTCGGCGCGGCCGAGTTCCCCATCCTCCCCGAAGTCGGCGCGTTCGCGGCCGGCGTCGTCCTCGCGCTCGCGGTCGTGTACCGGCTCGGCGGCCGCGCCGAGGTGCTCAGCCCGGCGGCCGCGAACAACCTCGGCCTCGGAATCGTGTTCGCCGGGGCCGGATGGGCGGCCGTCCGCATCGTCCGCGAGATCCGCGTCGGCGAGTTCATCGCCGTCGGCTGGGGGGTCTTCTTCATTCTCCTCCTCGCCCCCGTCCTGATGGCGCTGTCAGTGTCGTTCCTGATGCGGCGCGACAAGGACGACGGCGTGTACTGGTACGTCCACGCCGTCGGGCTCGCAATCGTCGTGCTCGCCGCCGCCATCGCCCGACGGCCGTGGGAGGTGGCGGCGCTGGTCGCCTACGCCGCGGCCGCGGTGTGGGGGCTGGCGCGGTTCGCACTCGCCCGCGGCGGGGCCGCCCCCGCCGGCCGCCGTCGCGCGGGCCTCCCCGCGGCCGCCGGGTGGTTCGCCGTCGCGGTGCTGGTCGCCACGCCGGTGTTCGCAGTCACCCCGGCCGCGCCGGCGGGGATCGAGAAGTTCGAGCTCTCCGCCGGCCGCATCGAGGTCGGCTACTCCCCCGACCAGACCGTCGACTTGACCCGCACCGGGGAACTGTCGCCGACGCCGGCGGTGGTGTTCGAGGTCGTCGCGGAGCAGGCCGGACAGCCGAAACTCGACTTGCCGGCGGAGACGCGCTGGCGCGGCCGGGTGCTGGCCCACTACTACCAGGGGACGTGGCGGCGTGAGGCGCTGCTGACGATGCCCCTGGTGGCCGAAACCGCGGGGCGCGCCGAGCCGTGGCGGCCGCCGGAGTACGGGGCGGCATCGTACCGCCTCGCGTACACCGTCCCCATCGCCCTCCGCTCCGACTTCCTGGCCGAACCCGTGGTGTGGTTCCCCGGCGGGTCGATCCCCGTCGTCGACGTGTTCGACGCCCTCCCACCGCGGCCGTGGCACCCGCTCGCCGACGGCTCGTTCTTCCGCCACCCCGGCCGCCCCGACAGGAGCCACACCCTCCGCTACGTCCAGCACACCGCCCCCCTCCCCGAGCCCGACCTGGGCGTCGGCTTCCTCCTGTCACCCGGCGTCGACCAGGCGCTCACGATGAACACGGTGCCGAGCGTGCGCGGGTTCACGACGCGGCTAGTGCAGCGGCTCGTGCGCGAAGGGAAACTGCCGGCCGTGGTCGGGGACGTGAGCGCCGTGAACCTGCGGCCCGCGGAGGCGCACCACGAGGTCGTGGCGCGGGCGCTCGCCGCGTACCTGTCGGAGTCGCCGGAGTACACGTACACGCTCACCCTCACCCGCCCGCGGCCGGAGCTCGACCCCGTGGAGGAGTTCCTCGAACACTCGAAGACCGGGCACTGCGAGCGGTTCGCCTCCGCGCTGGTGCTGATGCTCCGCTCGCAGGGGATTCCCGCGGCGCTCGTCCACGGGTTCAAGGGGCACGAATCGCTCGGCGACGGCACCTACCACGTCCGCCAGGACCAGGCCCACACCTGGGCGACGGCGCTCGTGTCGCGGCCGGACGCCGGCGGCGGCCGGGTGTGGCACTGGCTCAGCCTCGACCCGAGCCCCGCCGGCAGTTCCGGCGACGGGAGTACGGTCGCGGGGCCGGCGACCGGCTGGGCGTGGGTGTGGGACAAACTCCTCGACGCCACGCCGGAGGAGCGGCTGAACGCCCTCGGCGAGTTGGCGTCGAACCCGGCCGCGGTCGTCACCTTCGCGGGGGTGATTTTCCTCGCCGGGCTGACGTGGGTGCTGATCCGGGTGCGCCGCGCCGCGGCGGGGCCGAAGAACCCGTGGCTCGACCCGCTGTACGCCGTGCTGGCGGCGCACGGCTTCGCGCCCGCCGCGGACGAGACGCCGCGCGAGTTCGCCGCCCGCGTGGCGGACGCGCTCGCGGCCCGCCCCGGCACCGCGGCGGTCGCTCCGATACCGTCGGCGTGGGTGGAGCGGTATTATGGGGAGCGGTTCGGCGGAGCCGCGCCCAAGCCCGCCTGCCCGGCCGACCTCGCCGCCCTCCGCGCCGCCCTGTCCGCACCTTCCCCGGGTGGAACCCGATGACGAAGACCTCGCGCCGCCTCACGCCCGAGAACTCGACCCTGGTCGTGGTGGACATCCAGGACAAGCTCCTGGCAAAGCTGCCGCGTGCCGCCGAGCTGGTGAAGAACGCCGGCTTCCTCATCGACACCGCCGTTCTCCTCGACGTTCCGGTCCGTGCGACGGAGCAGTACCCGAAGGGGCTCGGCCCTACCACCGCCGAGATCGCCCGCCGACTGCCGACGCCCGCCGCGACGAAGACGGCGTTCAGCGGTTGCGGGGCCGGCACCTTCCTCGAAGAACTGGAGATGCTCCAGCGGCCGAACGTAGTCGTGGTCGGGGCGGAGACGCACGTCTGCGTCCAGCAGACCGCCCTCGACCTGCTCGCCGCCGGCCTCCACGTCGTCGTCCCGGCGGACGCGGTGGTCGCGTGGGGCGAGATCGATCACGCCACGGCGTTACGTCGGCTCGAACAGGCCGGGGCGACCGTGAGCACGACCGAGGCGATGGCGTTCGAGTGGGTCCGCGACTCGGGGCACCCGAAGTTCAAGGCTGTCAGTCAGTTGGTGGTCGCGCGCCGGGGCTGAAAGCCCGGGGACGGCCGTCCCCGGCGCCGGGCGGTTCGTAAACTGACCGCACTGTCCCCGAGCCCCCGGACCCGCGACCTCCCCATGACGATCCCCGGCCAGCTGAACCCCTCCCCACGGCTGCTCCTCGGCCCCGGCCCGAGCGACGCCCACCCGCGGGTACTGTCGGTGATGACGACGCCGCTCCTCGGCCACCTCGACCCGCAGTTCCTGGAGATCATGTCCGAGACTCAGGACATGTTGCGCCAGGTCTTCCAGACGACGAACGCGCTGACGTTTCCCGTGTCCGCGACCGGCACCGCGGGGATGGAGGCGTGCCTCGTCAACCTCCTGGAGCCGGGCGACAAGGCGGTCGTCGCCACGATGGGCTACTTCGGCAACCGCATGGTGGACATCGCCGGCCGCACCGGCGCCGACGTGACCGTGCTGGAACGCCCGTGGGGTCAGGTGTTCGAGCCGGACGCGATCCGCGACGCGGTGAAGCGGGTGAAGCCGAAGGTGCTGGCGCTCGTTCACGCGGAAACGTCCACGGGGGCGCTCCAGCCGTTGGAGGACATCGGCCGCATCTGCCGCGAGACGGGGACGCTGCTGGTGACCGACTGCGTCACGTCGCTGGGGTGCATCCCGGTGAAGCTCGACGAGTGGGGCATCGACGCGGCGTTCAGCTGCTCGCAGAAGGGGCTGAGCTGCCCGCCGGGGCTGGCGCCGGTGAGTTTCAGCGAGCGGGCGGTCGCGGCGCTGAAGGCGCGGCGGACGAAGGTGCAGAGCTGGTATCTGGACCTGACCACGATCATGGGCTACTGGGGCGGCGACCGGGCGTACCACCACACGGCGCCGATCACGATGGTGTACGCCATCCGCGAGGGGCTGCGGCTGGTGCTGGAGGAGGGGCTGGAGGCCCGCTTCGCCCGGCACGTCCGCAACCACCGGGCGCTCAAGGCCGGGTTGACGGCGCTCGGCCTGACGTACACCGCCGACCCGAAGAATCAGTTGCCGCAGTTGAACGCCGTGCGCCTGCCGGACGGCGTGGACGACGTGGCCGGCCGGAAGCGGCTGTTGACCGAGTTTGGGATCGAGGTCGGCGGCGGCCTTGGCGACCTGAAGGGCAAGGCGTGGCGGATCGGCATCATGGGCCAGAACAGCCGGCCGGGCTGCGTCTACCAGGTGCTCGCCGCGCTGGAGCAGGTGCTGAGGGGTGCCGGGGCGAAGGTCGCGCCCGGGGCGGGCGTGGGCGCCGCCGAGCAGGTCTACGCCGCCGCGTGAGTGAACGGCGAAGCCCGGGGACGGCCGTCCCCGGGCTTTCGTAACAAGTCCGATCAGAACCGGAAGCCGCTGGTCAGCAGGATGTTCAGGTTCTGCACGTCGCCCTTGAGCGGCGGGATGACGTTGGTCCAGTCGTAGCCGTACTGGCCGGTCAGGCCGCCGCACCAGATCCACCCGCCGAGCGGCACCTCGCAATTCACGTGACCGCTCAGGTAGAACCCGTGGAACACCGCCTGCCGGCGCGAGTAGCTGTCGGCGGCGTTGCCCGGCACCAGATCGACGTGGCTCGTGCCCCAGCGGCCGCCGAGCTCCATGCCGGTCCGCACGTTCCAGCCGCCCTCGCCGCCGGGGTTCCCCGGCCCCCACAGGAAGCAGTCGCGGCCGAACGCGAAGTTGAACGACGTACGGTGCAGCCCCCGGATGCGGCTCGTCGTCAGGATGTCCGCACGCGGGATGAGCTGCCCGGTGGTCTGGTTCGTTCCCGGCGGCTGGCGGATGAACACGTCCGACAGGTTGGCGGACGAGCCGCGGTTGTACGTGTAGCTGAGACCCAGGTCGATGGTCCACGCGGCGTCGCCGTCCGGGTTGAAGAACAGTGTCCGCCCGCCGCCGGCGATGATCCAGCCGGTGTGGAGCCGGTCGGTGAACTCGCCACTGCCGAACACCAGGTTCGGGCCGGTTTCGGAGTGGAGTTCGTAGGCCACCTGGCCGTTCCGCCCCATCGGGCCGCAGCAGCCGGGGCCGTCGCTGTACCACGGGCTGGCGTAGGCGCCCGGTGGCACCGCCGCCACCACCGGGGCCGCGGTCATCGCCCCCAGCGACGCCGCCGGGCCGGGTTCGACCGGGCGCGGCGGCGGGGCGGTCTCCTGGCCGCCGGCCGGCAGCACCGACGGCACGGCCGGTGGCGGGGGCGGCAGCTTCGCCGGCGCCGCCATCCGCGTGGGCGGGTTGTACGCCGGGAACCCGTACTGGCCCGCGGCCGGGGCCGCGGTAACCGCCGCGGCCAGCACCACCCCGGGAAGCAATCGGGTGATCGTCATGCGCGCCTCGCCCGCCGCCGGGACACCGACCGGGCGCCTGCGCCCGTCCGGCCGTCACCCGGCCTGTTCCGTAGACTCGTCCCCTTCCATCGACCGCCGACCGTGCCGACTTTAACGCCTCTGCCGCGCGTAGCGGTCGTGCGGCGGCGGCGGGGTTGGTCCCGGCCGCGCCGCGGGGGTATAAGGAAGGTGGGCAACCCGACCGCGGCCGACGGGGCGAGATGGACCACATTGAACTGCCCGACACCGCCGCCGCCCGGCGGTTCGTCGCCGAGGGGCTGTGGTTCCAGCGGGCCGTGCGGCCGACGGCCGCGACCGTCCGGCCGGTCCTCGAGTGGGCGATGGAGATCGCCAACGAGGGGCGGCCGCTCCCGCCGATCGGCTTCATCGCCGACGTGGCGCACGTCGCCCTCGTGGCCGACGCCGACCACCGGCCGAAGGATTCGATCGCCGTCCCCGGCTGGCCGCCTGCGCTGGTCCGGCGGTACGAGGACCACGTCCTCGGCCGGTTGTACGCCGACCGCGGGTTCGAGCGCGCCGCCGACGCGGTCCGCATGCTGACCGGCCCCGAGCGCGTCCGCGGCGTCGCCTTCCTGGTGGACCGCGTCCGCGAGCGGGCCGGCGTCGTCGGCGTTCACCTGCCGGTGGCCGTGCTCCGCTCGCTCCTCGCGGCCGGCGCCGACGAGGTGCTGTCGCGGGCGTGGGACGACCTGACCCGCGACGGTCCGTCGAAGTTGACTCTCGATCTGCTCGACGCCCTCGCCGCGGCCGGTCTCCGTTTCTCCGACCTGCTCGAACGGCGCGACGTGACCGCCCTGGAAGACCGCACCGCCCTCGGCGCCGAGGGGCAGCGCGTCGCGAAGGATCAGATCGAACGGGAGACAGCGGAGTTGCTGACGCCGCTGGACGGTCGCCGGGTGCGCCCTCTCCCCGGCCGGCGGCAGGTGCCGACGCGCGTCCTCGACGAGGACCAGTACCCGGTCGGCGGGTACACGTCGATCAGCCCGCGCGGGCCGGTCGAGAGCCTCCTCCACTCGCAGCTGGCGTACATGGAGGACGGCCCCGGCCCGGACCTGTTCGACGTGAAGTTCGCCCGCGACGAGCTGTTCTACTACTCGCGCGACGAGAACCAATTCCTCCGCCGCCGGCGGGCGTTCGTGTTCGTGCTCCTCCCCGACCTCGCCACTTCGCCGCTCCATTCAGCGCGGTTCAAAGACCCCGACCTACCGGTGCAGCGGATCGTGCTCATCCTGTCCGTGCTGGTGGCCGTGGTCACGAAGCTGACCGAGTGGATGGGGGACGACGCGATCCGGTTCGAGGTGTTGTTCGTGCAGGACGCCGGGCGGACGCCGCTGGCCGAGGAGGCGGCGTTGTGCGAGCTCCTGCTGCGGACGGACATCGCCCGCGGGGTAGCGGTCGTCCGCCCCGTCGCCGACCAGGCCGAGGCCGGTCGAGCGCTCGCCGAGCTGGCCCGGAACTGGCAGGTTCACGCCCTCGTCGTCGGGACTAAGAACCCGGCGCTGGTCGTGGAGTCGGCAGTGGTGAACGGGCTGGTCGTGAACGGCCCGTCGCCGATGCTCCGGGCCGACGACGCCGCCGTACCACTTGAAGCGACGGAGCCGCGCGAGCAGTGGGCGGAGGTGGTGCGGCGCGTGCTGGAACTGTGGGTGTGAGGCACGGGCGAAGCCCGAGGACGGCCGTCCCCGAGCTTTCCGTGTATTCACCGCGAACCACAGACCCCGCCCGGCCGTATAACCCCTGAAGCGGGACCGTCTCCCCCGCGCCCCCGGGTTGCCCGCATGCTCGACTGGATCACCAATCCCGGCCTGCTGTTCGGCGGGATCGTCCTGGCCGCCGTGCAGTTCGTCGCCGCCCTCCCCTGGCTGTGGGCCATCGACCCGCGCGGGTTTGAGCGCGCCACCCGCTCCCCCGGCACGCTCGGCTATTTCGTCGGCGGCGTCGTCGCGGCAGGCATCGCGGTCGCGTCCTACGCCGGGTACAAGAGCGACGCCGTCAGCCTGGAGTGGAACGGCCGCTACGTCTACGGCGCGGTGCTTCACCTGCAGCTGCTCATCGACCTGTTCATCCTGATGCCGAACGCCCTGGTGCTGGTGTGGCCGAAGGGCGGGGCGGTGGCCCTGGCCGCGTACCGCGAGGGGCTCCGGCAGCCGATGTCGTGGCTCATCGTCGTGGTTGCGATCGTAGCGACGTGGGTGTCGGTGTTCATCCCGTACTTCACGTTCGGCGACGACTTCAAGATGATGAAGCAGATCGGCTTCGACGTGGTGATGCTCGCCGCCGCGTTGTTCGGCGTGCTGGCCGCGAGCATGTCCATCAGCGAGGAGATCGAGGGCCGCACCGCGGTGACGCTGATGAGCAAGCCGGTGAACCGCCGGCAGTTCCTGATCGGCAAGTTCCTCGGCATCCTCATGGCCTGCCTGGCCCTGTCGCTGGTCATCGGCTGGAACCTCACCTACTCCCTGCGGGCGCAGCCCGAGTTCGACAAGATCAACGAGGTGGTCGACCCGATGCCGCAGCAGGCGGAGGCGGCGTTCGTGCCGGTGTTCGCCGCCGGCGTGCCCGGCACCGCCCCGAAGGTCATCGCCCGCGGGGCCGGGGCGTGGTTCGCCGACTCCTTCGCCCACTCCCTCGGCATCGCCCTCGGCTTCGGGCAGGTGATGATCCTCGTGGCGATTGCGTCGGCGCTGGCGACCCGGCTGCCGTTCGTCGTCAACATCGTGCTGTGCCTGATGATCTACTTCCTGGGGCACCTCGCGCCCGTCATCGTGCAGGTGACGCAGGGCGGCGGCGGCGGCACCGCGATGGGGCTGGTCGGGTTCCTCGGGCAGCTGTTCGACGTGCTCCTGCCGGCGCTCGAGTTCTTCAACATGGGGCCCGCGATCATCCGCGAGAGCCCGCTCGACCTGTGGCAGTTCGCCGGGTACGTCGCCACCGTGTTCGGGTACGCGCTGCTGTACACCGGCATCGCCCTGCTGGTCGGGCTGCTGCTGTTCGAGGACCGCGACCTCGCTTGACCCTTGAAGCCCACCGGTAGCAACCGGTGGGCTTCGCCCGCGGAATAGCTTCAACCCCCCAACATTCGCGCGCCCGCACCCGCCGGGGTGCGTTTCCGGCGTGCGGGTTGCTGAGTCGTCTGCTACCCTCACAGGAAGGGTCTCCGGGGCCGGGACGCCCGGGCACGTCACGGCGGGGGGCTGCGTGGACACCTCGGCGCTCGATCGGCTGCGCGACGACTTCGTGAAATCCCCCCGCGCCCGAATCGCGGCGGCGGTCGGCACGGTGGCCGCGGCGCTCGCCTACGTCGCCCTCCTCGGCCTCCTCTACCTGTTCGTGGACCTCCTCGTCTGGAAGGGCGAGGTGCCGCACTACGCCGACCTCCGCCCCGCCCGCAAGACCGCGTTCGCCGCCGAGTGGACCAACCTTCCCGAAGCCGACCGGAAGGACGCGGTCAAGCGGCTCGGCCTTCCGGAGGCGACCGCTGTCCGGGTCGCGACGACGGAGGGGCAGCGGCCGCCGACGCCCACCGAGTGGGAGTGGCGGTGGCGAACCGGGGCATACCTGGCGCTCCGCGAGCGCGTGAGCCTGGAGGCCGCCGACGCTTACCTCCCCGAGGCGCCCCCAGCGGACGCCGCCGACCCCGCGACCCGGCCCGAGCTCGGCATCCTGAGTCTCGTGGTCCGCGAGCGCGACCGCTGGACCGGCCGCCTCGCCGGCTGGCTGGCACGGTGGAACGGCTGGGCGTGGAAGCCGGGCGGCGACGGCTCGGCCAGCGACACTTACCTCGCCGGGCTGTTCGTGCTCGCGCTCGGGCTGGCACTGGTCCGCGGCGTACTGCTCAACGCCGTCGCCTACGCCGCCGCGCACGTGACGCTGGAAGCCGTGACGCGGCTACGGCGGGCGTTGTACTTCCACATCTTCCGCCTCGGCTCGCTGGCCGTGCGCACGTCCGGCCCCGCGGAAGCCGCCGGGCTGGTGACCGGACAGGTCGAATCGGCCCGCGACGCGGTCGAGTCGTCGCTGACGGCCCCGTACCGCTACCCGCTGCTGTTCGTGCTGCTGCTGGCGCTCATCCTCGGCATCAACTTCTGGCTCGCGGTCAGTTGCCTGCTGTTCGCCCTGCTGTCGTGGCTGGTCGGCGGGCAGGTGGCGGCGTACTTCCGCCGCGAGGCGCGCGTCGGCACCCGGCAGTCGGAGGCGGCGCTGGCCCTCCTCCGCGAGAGCATGGGGCTGATGCGGCTGGTAAAGTGCTACCAGATGGACCGCTTCAACCAGTCGCGCGTGGAGCGGCAGATTGCCCAAGCCGGTCGGGCCGGGTGGCGCCGCTACCGCGGCGAGGCGCTGGCCCGGCCGATGCTCGTGGCGGTGGCGCTGGTCGCGGGCGTGGGTCTGATGTACCTCGCGGCGTGGGCGGTGCTCGCCGGCGACCTGACCACGCCCGGACTGGCAGTGATGGCCGTGGCGCTGGTGTCGCTGGCGTGGCCGGTGGCCGGGTGGGTCGATCACACCCGCAAGCGCGCCCGCGGGGCGGAAGCGGCCGCGGCGATCTTCGAGTTCCTCGACCGCCGCGGCGACGCCGCCGAGGCCGCGGACGCCGAGTTCCTGCCGTCGCTCACCGGCCGCATCGAGTTCCGCGGCGTCACGCTCACCGAGCCCGGCACCGGCCGCAAACTCCTCGACGACGTCAGCTTCGCCGTGCCGGCCGGGAGCAAGGTGGCGGTCGTCGGCTCGGACGTGACCGAGACGCACGCGCTGGTGTACCTGCTGCCGCGGTTCCTCGACCCGTCGGCCGGCGAGGTGCGCGTCGAGGACAAGAACATCAAGTGGGTGACGCACGAGTCGCTGCGGGCGCAGATCGCGGTCGTCATGCAGGACGACCTCGTGTTCACCGACACGGTGGCGAACAACATCCGCTGCGGCGACCCGGGCTACTCGCTGCCGCAGGTCATCGAGGCGGCGAAGCTGGCCCACGCCCACCAGTTCGTCGAGCGACTGCCGCAGGGGTACGAGACCCTGGTCGGGGCCGACGGCGTGAGCCTGACGCCCGGCCAGCGCTTCCGCGTGGCGCTGGCGCGGGCGCTGCTCCGCGACACGAACGTGCTGGTGATCGAGGAGCCGTTCGGCCCGGTGGACGAGGACACCCTCGCGCTGCTCGACGACACGCTGGAGCGGGTCGGCCCGAACCGGACGATCTTCTTCCTGGCCCACCGCCTCTCGACGCTCAAGGCCGTCCACCGCGTCTTCCTGCTACGGCACGGCAAGCTCGAAGCCACGGGGAGCCACCGCGACCTGTGGCAGAGCAACGACCAGTACCGCCGCATCCAGGTGCTCGCCGACGCGACCGCCGAGACGGCGGCCCTCTCCGAAACGGATTGACCCGAGGACCGGGTATGAGTTCGCCGCTGGACCTGGGCCGCGAGGTGTCGGCCGCGCTGGAGGCGGCCGACCTCGCGGCCGACCTCATCCGCCGCGAGTACCGCACGTTCGCAGCCGTGCCCGACGCCCCGGTGTCGATCAGCACGCACGTCGATAAGGCGTCGCAGGACTTGATCCTGGAGTACCTGAGCGCGCGGTTCCCAGCCGACGCCCTGTGCGCGGAGGAGAGCACCGCGGGCCTGGCGAAGGCGACCCACCGCGGCCGCCGGGCGTGGGTCGTGGACCCGATCGACGGCACCCGCGGGTTCGCCAAGAAGACCGGCCAGTTCTCGGTGATGATCGGCCTGCTCGTGGACGGCGAGCCGGCGGTCGGAGTGGTGAGCGAGCCGGTGCAGGAGCGCACGACCTACGCGTGGGTCGGCGGCGGTTGCTGGTACATGGTCGCCGAGGGCACGTCAGTGCGGTGCCACGTGAGCCGGCGGCCGCTGCGCGACGCGGTGCTGACGCAGAGCTGGTCGAAGCCGGGTCAGCCGAGCCGGCCGGTACGAGCGCTCGCGCCGGCGGGCGTGGTCGAGACGTACTCCGGCGGCGTGAAGCTGGCCCAGGTCGCCCGCGGCGACGCCGACGTGTACGCCAACGTGTACGAGACGTTCTTCGACTGGGACGTGTGCGCCGGCCACGTCCTCGTGACGGAGGCTGGCGGCCGGGTGACGGACCTGGGCGGCGACCCGATCCGCTACGCCGCCGACCGCTTCGCCCAGACCCGCGGCCTGCTGGCGACGAACGGCGTGTTCCACGACGACGCGGTGCGGGCGCTGGCGGCGGTGCCTGCTTGACGCGGCGAAGCCCACCCGTTGCAACGGGTGGGCTTTGGGCAGCTTCAAGGTGCCACGTTCAGGCACTCGATCCGATCCGGGCCGCGCACGTAGAGCCGCCCGTCCACGACCACGGGGAGCGCCCAGTTCTGCTGCCCCGCGAAGCCGAGCGGCACCGTCGCCACCGGTCGGTACTCCTCCGGCGTCGCCTGCACCAGGATCAACTCGCCGGCCTGCGTCAGGATCACGAGGTAGCCGCCGACCGCGATGACCTTCCCGTTCCGCACCCGCGGCGCCTCCCACCCCTCGACCGCGACGCCGTCGATCAGGCTGAAGCACAGCAGCCGCGCGGCGTCGTTGTCGCCGTCGAACCCGTACAGGTGCCGGCCGACGGCGACCGCGGTCCCGTGGTGCGTCCGCAGCGGCTTGTTCCGCTTGCTGTACACCGGCTCCAGCCGCAGCCGGTCAGCGTCCGGCTTCAGCCGCAGTAGCGCACACCCGGAGCCGTACGCCGCGGAGATGAACACGTAGTCGTCCAGCACTTGCGGCGTGGCGATGTTCCCGTCGTGCCGCGTCGGCCACGGGTAGGTTCCCATCAGCGAGCCGTCGGAGCGGAGGCACAGGAGCGAGTCGCCGGTGAGGGCGAACACGCAGCGCACGCCGTGGATCGTCGCGGCGCCCGGCGAGCTGTACCCGGCCGGGTTCGTGCCCGCCGTCCAGCGGATGAGGCCGGTCGTCGTGTCGAACGCTGCCACCGAGCCCTTCCGCCCGCCGGGTTGAACCACGACGGTATCGCCGTCGAGGAGTGGCGAGCAGGCGTAGCCCCACTGCGGCCTGCGGGCGTCGAACTCCCCCGGCAGGTCGTGCGTCCACACCACCCGAGGCGGATTCGACCCCGCGTCCAGGCAGTGCATCAGGCCAGTCGCGCCGACGGTGTAGACCTTATTGCCGTCCACGGTCGGAGTCGCGCGCGGGCCGGCGCCGTAGTCGATGCCGTCGTAACTGGCGGGGTAGGCGTGCTCCCACACGGTCGCTCCGCTGGCCGCGTCGAGGCACAGGACGCGCTCGTTTCCGCCCTGCCGGTCCTGCGTATAGAGCTTGCCGCCGACGACCGCGAACGACGAGAACCCGCCGCCGACCGGGACCGACCAGAGCTTCTCGGGCGGCCGCTTGTCCCAGTCGGTGCGGAAGGGGCCGGCGGGGGCGTGGCCGTCGCGGTTGGGGCCGAGGAACTGCGGCCAGCCGACGCCGACCGCGGCGCGCGGCGGGGCCGGCGGGGCGTGGCGGAGCTGTTCGATCTCGGCGGCGTTCTCGGTGTCGCGGGCGAACCAGCGCTGGAACACGCCCGTTCGGTGCATGACGAACCCGCTCACCCCGATCACCACCGCGACGGCGGCGGCCAGGGCGGCGGTGCGGACCCCGCGGCGGAGCGGCATGGTTTCACTCGCTGGGACGGGCGCTGAACGAAAGGTAGTACAGAAAGCCCGAGGACGGCCGTCCCCGGGCTTTGCCCGCTCTCACCCCGCCACGACCGCCAGCGCCTCGCGCGCGGCCGAGATCGTGCGGCTCACGTCGGCGTCGGTCATCGCGGCGGACAAGAACGCCGCCTCGAACTGGCTGCACGGCAGGTACACGCCGCGGTCCATCATCGCCCAGAAGAACCGGCCGAAGCGTTTCGTGTCGGCCGTTCTCGCGGAGTCGTAATCGGTCACCGGCGTGTCGGTGAAGAACAGCGTCCACATGCTGCCGACGCGGTTCAGCTGCACCGGCACGCCGGCGTCGGCGGCCGCGGCGCGGAGGCCGGCTTCGAGCTGCTGCCCAATCCGGTCGAGCCGCGAGTACGGCGGGTTCGCTTTCAACTCCTTCAGCGTGGCAATCCCCGCGGCCATCGCCACGGGGTTGCCGCTCAGGGTGCCGGCCTGGAACACCGGGCCGGCCGGCATGATCTTTTTCATCACGTCCGCCCGCCCGGCGTATGCCCCGACCGGGAAGCCGCCGCCGACGATCTTGCCGAGGACGGTCACGTCCGGATCGTCGCCGAGCAGCGCCTGCGCGCCGCCGTAGGCGAGGCGGAAGCCGGTCATCACCTCGTCGTACACCAGCAGCGCCCCGTGATGCCGCGTCAGGCGGCGCAGCTCGGCGCGGAACTCGGGCGTCGGCGGCACCAGCCCCATGTTGCCGACCACGGGTTCGAGCATCACCCCGGCGATCAGGTCGCCTTTTGCCGTGAACACCTCGCGGAGTCCGGCCACGTCGTTGTAGCGCAGAACCAGCGTGTCCGCGGTGCAGCCCTTCGGCACCCCCGGGCTGTTCGGCACGCCGAGCGTCAGGGCGCTCGACCCGGCCGACACCAGCAGCGAATCGACGTGCCCGTGGTAGCAGCCGGCGAACTTCACGATCAGGTCGCGGCCGGTGAACCCGCGGGCGAGCCGCACGGCGCTCATCGACGCCTCGGTGCCGCTCGACACGAACCGCACCATCTCGACGGACGGGATCGCCTCCACCACCATCTCGGCGAGCTCGGTTTCCGGCTCGCTCGGGGCGCCGAAGCTGCTCCCGTCGCGGGCCGCAGCGATCACGGCTTCCAGCACAGCGGGGTGGGCGTGGCCCAGAATCATCGGCCCCCACGAGCCGATGAAATCGAGGTAGTCGTTGCCGTCGATGTCGGTCAGGTACGCCCCGCGGCCGCGGGCGATGGTGATGGGGCTGCCGCCGACGCCGCCGAACGCCCGGGCCGGGCTGTTCACGCCGCCGGGAATGACCATCTGCGCCCGGGCATGAGCCGCCGCACTCTTCGACCGGTTCATTACTTCCCCTCGGCGGCCGCGAGCATGTCACGGGCTCGGTTACGAACCGCGATGACCGTCGGGTCCACCTCGTCGTCGTACAGCTCGACCAGTTCGCGGGCCTGCGACCGCACCGCGACCCACTTCACCTTCTCGGTCCCGCCCCGGGCCTCGGCCTCGGCCTGCCCCAGCTCCGTCATCTTCGACGCGACCAGCTTCTGCCGCTCGGTCAGACTGTCCGCGGCGGCCTTCGGGATGGCCGCCTTCCGCTCGGACGCGAGGAGCACCCACACGTTCAGGTCCGCGTCCTTCTCGGCCAGGACGATGGCCGAGTCCCACCACCGGGCCGCACGGTCCTTGTCGCCGAACGCTTCGAGCCGCAGCGCCCGCACGGCCTGCGATTCGAGGCCGTCCTTGTCGAACGTCGTCGGCAGCTCGAAGCGGCGCGCCTCGGCGATCTTCTTCTGGAGGCTCGTCAGCAGCGCCCGGCTCGCGTCGATGTCCTTGAGCCGCTTGTCGGCCACCCAACCCCAGCGGGCCTTGTGCAGTTGATCGTCGTCGAACGTGTACGGCAGCTTCGCTTCCGTCGGGAAGCAGCCTTGCGCCTTCCGCCAGTACTCGGCCGCGACCGGGAGCTGGCCGTCCTTCTCGGCCCGGATCGCGCCCATGGTCGCGGCATACGCCACGGCTTCGTCGCCGTCCCCGGGGATGTCGCGGAGGTTCACCTTCCGGTAACGGTTTGCCAGCACCCCCTCGCGCTTCTCGACCGTGCCGAGCCGGAACTGCGCGGCGGCGGTGTCGGTCCGCTCGCCGGGGGTGCCGCCGTGCGCCTTCAAGTACGCGGTTGCGGCTTCGATGCGGGCGTCGGGCGTCACGTCGCCGCGCCCCTTCTGCGCGGCCATCCGCTCGACCGGCGCGTACAGCGCGTCCGCGGACGGCGGACGTAGCAGGAAGTACGCCGCGGTGCCGAGCCCGCCGAGCGCGGCGAGGATGGCGGCCGCGTGCAGCCACTTCTGTTGCAGGAGCGGGACGGCCTTCGCCTTCTTTTTCTTCTTCTTCGTTCCCTTCAGTGCGCGGGCGGCCTCGCGGTCCTCCTCCGTGATCGGGGTGCCCTCGCCGCCGCGCGGCCGGTCCACCTTGCGGGCGTTCGCGGCCTCCAGGCCGGCGCTCTTCCGCGCGATGGCGTCCTCCTCGATCTCGCCCAGCATCCGCCCGACCCACGCCGCGTCGATCGGCCGCTCGTCCTTGTCCTTTTCCAGCAGTTGCAAGATCAGCGCCTCGAACTTCGGCGGCAGGTCGTGCAGCAGCTTGCCGATCCGCGGCGGCTTCTCGTGGACGTGCTTCAGGAACATGTCCACGGTGGTGTCGGCGGTGAACGGCTTGCGGCCGGTCAGGAGCTCGAAGAAGACGACGCCGAGGGAGTACAGGTCCGACTTGGCGGTGAGGTTGCGGTCGCCCTTGCACTGCTCCGGCGACATGTACGCGGCCGTGCCGATCGTGCTGTTCATGCCGGTCATCGCGGTCGCGTCCTGGTCCTTGGCGATGCCGAAGTCGGTGAGCTTGAGCACGCCGTCCCGCGTCACCATCAGGTTCGACGGCTTCAGGTCGCGGTGGATGATCCCCTTCTCGTGGGCGTGCTGGAGGGCCAGGCAGAGGTGCTTGCCGTAGGTGACGACCTCCTCCCACCCGAGCCGGCCGCGGCGGGACAGGACGCGGTCGAGCGCCTCGCCGTCCACGAACTCCATGGCGATGAACGGCGTCTTCTTGTACGTCCCGGTGGCGAGCAGGCGGACGATGTGCGGGTGGCGCAGCTGCTTGAGGATGTTCGACTCGCGCTCGAACCGGGCCATCGCCCCTTCGTTGCCGACGAGGCCGAGGGCGACGACCTTGAGGGCGACCTGCCGGACCTTGTCGTCGCCCTTCTGAAACCGGGCCATGTACACGGTGCCCATGGCGCCGCTGCCGAGCTCCCGCTCGATCGTGAACGGGCCGATCTGCTGCCCGAGCAACATGGCGCCACCCCGCGGACCAGTACGTCCGGGCATTGTACCTCACGCGGCCGGGGTTTCCGCCCTGAATCCGGCCGCGCCGCCAACGCGGGGTGAGGCCGGAACGTAACGCCGGGTAACGGGTTGCCCCCGCCGTCGCACCGGCCCGGCGGGTCGGCTAGAATGGGGGCGTCCGTTCCGCCGCGGAGTTCCGGCATGGCCACGGTGATCGAGAAGCCCGACCCCGCCCCGACGTTCGCCGCCCGGGTGGACGAACAGCTTGCTGAAGCGACGAGCCGCATCCGCGGCCACGACCTCGCACTCGGCGGCCTCCTCGTCGCCGGCATCGTCCTCGGCTACGCCGCGGGGATGATGCTCCTCGACCGCTACTTCGTGCTCCCCGAATGGCTGCGGCAGCTGTTGCTGCTGGCATTCCTGGGCGGCGTCGGGTTCGCGGCGTACCGCACGATCCTCCGGCCGCTGCGGGCGCGGGTGAACCCCATGTACGCGGCCGTGGTCGTCGAGCGGACCATCGAGGACGCCAAGAACAGCGTGGTCGGCTACGTCGAGGCGCAGGATCGCGGCGACGTTCACCCGGCGGTCAAGGCGGCGATGGGCGCTCGTGCGGCGAAGTCGGTGGACGACGCCGACGTGAACCGGGCCGTGGACCACCGCGGCCTCGTCTACGCCGGCGGCGTGGTCGTGGCCCTGTTCCTGGCGCTCGTGGTGCTGTTCTTCGTGTTCCGGCCGGCGCAGTTCCAGTCGCTGCTCGGCCGGGCGTTCGCCCCGTTCTCGTCCGGCGTCATCGCCAGCCGCACCACCATCGCGCTGATCGAGCCGCAGGACGGCGACGTGACGGTCACGTCGGGGCAGTCGATCACGGTAAAGGTGGAGGTGTCCGGCCGCGTGCCGAAGCCGGACCGGGCGGACAAGGTGCGGCTGCTGGTGCGCTACAACCCCGCGGACGCGGCCTACGACGAGCTGCCGATGGAGCCGGGCGAGACGAGCCGCGAGTGGGTCGTGCAGGTGCGGCCCGAACAGCTGCGGACCGGGGCGTGGTACAAGGTGGCGGCCGGCGACGCCGAGACGCCCGAGTACCGCGTGACCGTGCGCACGGCCCCGCTGTTCACTGACTTCGAGGTCGAGTACCAGTTCCCCGCGTACACCCGCCGGCCGGCCGAGAAGACGACCGACCCGCACCTGCTGGCCATCCGCAACACGAAGGTCAGCGTGGTGGCGAAGGCGAATCGGCCGGTCCGCGACGGCCGTGCTCTGTTCGAGCCGGCGGGTCAGCCAGTTGTGAACGGGAAGGCCGTCCCCAGCCGGGCCGACGCGCTGCGGTTCGACATGCTGCTCACCACACCCGGCAGCTACAAGCTCACGTTCAACGCCGCCGACGGCGAGCGGAGCCCCGATTCGCTGCCGTTCGCCATCCGACTCGACGAGGACCGCCCGCCGCAGTTGCTGATTCGCGCCCCGGAACTGGACGACATCCAGCTCCCCGCGAACGGTCTCCTCAGCGTGGACGGCGCCGCCGGCGACGACTACGGCCTCGACAAGCTGACGCTCAAGCTGAAGCTGGCCGACGCCGCGGCGCGACCGCTCGCCGACCACCCGTACAACGGCGGCAAGTCGTTCCGCCGCGACGCCGACGGCACGTACCCGCAGAGCCTCGACTACAAGGGCTCGGTCGAGCTCGGCAAGCTGACCGACCCGGCCGGCGGCCCCGTCGGGCTCAAGGAGGGGATGGTTCTCGAATACTGGCTGGAGGCGACCGACAACCGCACGAAGCCCGACTCGGCCGGCCCCGAGCCGGACCCGCAGGTCGGGAAGAGCGCGGTAAAGCGCGTCCGCCTCCTGCCGCCGCTGACGCCGCCCGAGCAGAAGGACCAGGACGCCCGCCGCGACCAGCGGAAGCAGGACGAGAAGCAGCACGCCGACAACCAGAAGAAGCAGCTCGACGACGAGCCGCGCCCGCAGCCGAACGCCGACCCCAAGAAGGAGCCGGACAAGAAGGACGGCATGGGGAACAACGCCGAGCCGATGCCGATGCAGAACGACGGCATGGGCAAGCAGCCGGACGGCATGGGCAAACAGCCGGACAAGGGGAACATGGGCGGCATGACCGACACCAAGATGCCGCCCGACGGGATGAACAACGGGAACCCGATGCCGATGCCCCCGGACAAGAAGGGGAGTGAAGGCACGCCGATGAAGCAGGACAACACGGGGATGCCCGGTGGGATGCCGCAGGACATGATGGGCGGCAAGAACACCAGCCCTGAGACGGCACCGATGCCGTCCCCGGCCGGCAGCAAGGACACGCAGGAGAAGGCGAATCAGGTTCAAGACCAGATCGAGAAGGACAAGCAGGGTGGCGGTTCGCCCAAGTCGGCACCCACGGCCAACGAACAGGAGCGCACGAACCCCGCGGAGCAGAAGGCGGACCCGCCGATGGGCGGGATGCCGCCCGAGTCGCCGCCGAAGGCCGGTGACGGCGGCATGGGAGCGAGCGAACCGCGGCAAAAGGGTATGGACGAGCCGCCGCCGGAGCCTTCGAAGACGAAGGCCGGCCAGGGCGGCGACATGCCGCCGATGCCGAACAAGGGTGCCAACGAGACGAGCGAGAAGCGGAGCGAACCGCTCGGCGGTCAGCCCGGCGAGGAGCGCGACACCTCGAAGGGTGGCGACCCGATGATGCAGAAGGGGATGCCGCCGACGGGGAAGACCGACCCGCAAGCCGGCGGCGACGCCAAGCCCGGCACTCAGCAGAAGGCGGGCGACCCGATGGGGATGGGTCAGCCGCAGCCGGACAACGCGGCGCGGGCGAAGTCGGCGCCGCCGTCGAACGACCGCGGCGGCGAGCGCGAGACGCAGCCGAACCAGAAAGGTGGACCGCAGCCGCAGCCGCAGGACGGCGGCGACGCCAAGGCGCAGCGGGCCGAGGAGCCGGGTACGGTTCGACCCATGTCGAAGGCCGGCGACCCCATGCCGATGAACGGCATGGGGAACGACGCCAAGGGCGCCGACCCGATGGC
>Ga0105046_10000217_pt1 | contig 73546 bp, 65 predicted proteins | sample MAT03_FD_78385 | JGI IMG/M metagenome (GOLD analysis project Ga0105046, IMG submission 78385) | Freshwater microbial communities from Lake Fryxell liftoff mats and glacier meltwater in Antarctica - MAT-03 (megahit assembly) | ecosystem: Environmental > Aquatic > Freshwater > Ice > Liftoff...
ACCCGAAGAACGACCCCAGAATGACGAAGGCCGTGAATCCGACTTTGAGCGCTTTGTGCTTCATGGTCAATGACTTCCAGAGACAAATGCCATCCGAATCGCTGAACCTAGAGTAGCGCCGCACCGCCACGGGGGCAACTGAACGGCACGCGGTAAATGGGCAGGTTGTCGCTCAACGTGCGCACCACGACTCAAGCCGCCGGTCACCTACGCGCTCCTCTGCCACTCTGCCACCTCCATCGCCTCCTCGCAGTCCTTGCACCGGATCGCGAAGGGCAGCGCACGCAAGCGCCGCTCAGGAATCTCCTCGCCGCACTCGAGACAAGATCCGTAGGCGCCCTCATCCAACCGAGACAACGCTTGATTGATCTGACCGAGAGTTTCAGCTTTCATCTGAATGAGCGCGAACGCGATATCTTGCTGGGTGTCGGCTTCGGAAATCCCGCCCGCGTCAAGCTCCTCACTCGTTTCCTTCCGTTCAGCATCGGTGCGCACCTCGCCCAACTTGTCCTGAATCTCCCGCGAAGTCTCTCGCCTGCGCTCCGCGAGGGTTCGCTTGAGACTTTCGTAATCCGACTTGTTTGAAATCCTCAGCATATTGACCACTCACGCATATCCGACCTTAGAGGTCCTATTTTACTCTCCGATATCCGACAATGCAAGTCGGAGATCGGGTTTTCGAGATGGAAGGGGTCGGTCGATCGAATCCGAAATGCCGCCGGCAGGTTCCGAACGTTCGTAAACCCCTACGGGCGGCAGCGTTGGCCAGCGCGCATACGCCGCGCCTGGGCGGACCGCACGATCGGTCGGCGCAGGCCTCGCCCGTCGGACGAGGCGGCTGAGTCGACATCGGCCACCGAAGCCCGCAACGAACCCCCATGGAGAGACCCGACGAATCGACCGGATGCGTCCAAGACGCAAGACACCAAGCGACACAGCGATGCGCCGCTGGCGACACCGACTGACCTGAAGCAGGCGGCCAGCAAGGACATCGCCGCGGCGCTGAACTCCGCGCCCGCCGACGTGTTTGCGCTCTACCAGGTTCCTGTTCGAAGCGACGCGACAGGACGGCGTCACGTCGCGCGGGCGCCGGGCCTGTCGGTGAGCGCCACCTGGCCCTGCACCGACGCGGCGGCCAACCCTGCTAGCGCGGGTGTGGCCTCGGCGCAGGTATCCGCGGCGGTCGGGTCGGACGGATCGCTTCCCTGGCGCCGCAGCAGGCGCTGCACACCGGGCATGACCGCCGCGTCGACCACGACCCCGGTGATCGTGAAGCCCGCCTGCAGCACCAGGCGCACTTGCGCCAGCGCGATGCGCCACTTCTGGCGAAAGCGGACCGTCGCCGGAATGCCGGCGGCCGCACAGCGCGCGGCATCCTTGGTCCACGACGTGGGCGGATAGGGGTCGAAGGCCAACGGCCACGTGCGCCCGTCCGCGATCAGTGCACTCGACACCGCCACCTGGCCGTTGCTGATTTCCCCAGCGCGGCGCAATACTGCCGCTGCACGCCTGGCGACGGCGTGCCCTTGGGAAAGCCGGTGTCGTCGAGGGCCAGAATGCCGGTGCGCACGGGCACCGTCGCACGCAGCGGGGTCCAGACCTTCGTCGCGTCCCGCGGCGAGTGCGTGATGAAGTGCTGGAGCGCCTGGTAATCGCGCGGATCGCCCAGGCGGCCGTGCATCGCCTGCATGGACGTCCACGCACTATCGTTGAACAGGCCGTCGTGAAGTGACTCGCGGCGTCCCGCTGCGGCTGTCGGCTGACGCACGCACTGAAGCCGTCCAGGTACTGGCCCAGTCGTCGCAAGAGCGCGCGCCGGGCCCGTCGTCACCCGCGCAGCGGCCGAATGTACCAACAAAGTACAAGTCCTCACTCGCGAGTCCCGCGATTCAACAGGACAAAGTAGTGCCAGGGGCGAGGGGCGGGCTAGGAACTGGCGCGTGCAGTCGTCACGTTGCCAATTGGCCGAGAGCAAGGCGAGTGCATCGCCGCACGACGCGGCGATGCGAAGCGCGACGACGACACTACCAGCCCCCAGCACCCAGGGCTGGTGGGCAGCGCTAGTGCGGCATCAGGATCCTGAGGATTCGTCCTCCAGTGTTCTCGGTGACAAAGAGATCGCCCGTGCGCGTGTCGAAGGCGAGATGCGTCGGCGTCCGCAGGCCCTCGGCCAATACCAGCCGGGTAGCGCGCGTGGCGTCGACGAGCAGCACGCGTCCCGGGCCGCCCGTCAGAAAGCTGTTGCTGTATTCGATGACGAAGTAGCGGTCGCTCGTGCGCGGCACTGGCAGCACGTCCACGGCGGTCTGCAGGCCACTGGCAAGCGTCGTCAGGGCGCCCGTGCTCCGGGAGACGCGCAACAGACTCGCGGCGCCGGGCCCGAACGGGAACCCGGTGAGCTGCGACACCACGAAGTCGTCTCCGGAGACGCGAATACTGGCCGGCACGGCCTCGACGGTCGGCGGACCCAGATTCGGGAAGAGCGGGTTCGGCATGTTGGGGAACGCCGCAATCGTCGTCACCGGGCGGCCCGGGGCCAGCGGAATCGACCACAGGGTGTTCATCGAGGCATCGGTCACTGCCAGCCCAGACGCGCTGCCGACCACACCGTAGGGATTCGAAATCCGCACGTGACGCGGCTCGTCAGGACGCGGTTCCGGCACGTAGCTGGGGAAGTCGACGAGGCGTGACACCCGCAGCGCCTCACCGGCCGCGTTGTAGAGATACACGGCGCGGTCGGCCGCCAATACGTCGTGCTGAGGCCGCTGCAGGGTGTAGCCGAGTGAGAACTGGCCGGCGGCGTCTGGGAACTCCAAGACCAGTACCGAGCTGAACAGTGGCGACGACACCTGTGGATTGGGGATCTCGCTGCCCTGGCCGGCGCCGGTAATCGTGGTGTCGCCACCGCCGATCGTGACGTAGAGCGTCCGGTCGACCAGCAGCAGACCGGACGGGCCGCCTGGGTCCCGTCCCAGGAACAGGGCCGACGGCAGGCCATCGATCACCGTGAAGCGGCGCGCGTCACGGTCGACAAACGAGATGCGGCCGGTATTGGGCCCGTCGCCGGCTTCGGCCACCAGCAGCTCGCCGGACGGCAGTGCGAGCAGTTTGGCCGGCGCCTTCAGGCCAGCCACATGTACCTGCACCGTCTGGGCGGTGACCGGAGCGGCGGCCGCCAGCACCAGTCCTCCCGCGATGACCAACGACTCGAGCATTCTCCGCATCGTGCCTCCTGCGCCTACGCACATGCCGGCCAGACCGCGGTCGGCGGCCGGAATGCCGTGGCTTATAATGGCGACGGGAGCCGGCCGGAACCGTCCGCACCGCCGCACCCTAGTTCTGCCTGTTGTAGCGGCGAGTTCGACACCCGGTCACGAACGCCAGCCGAAATCCCGACGAAACCTTGCCGAAATGACGCCGACTTCCACGGCTCCTGCCGACGTGCTCCGCGTGCGTGACGTCACGCTCGACCTGGCGCGTCAGGTGATGCGCATCGGCGACGACGACGTCCGGCTGCGGCCGAAGACCTTCGACGTGCTTACGATGCTCGTGCGCCATGCCGGCCAGGTGGTCAGCAAACAGCGACTGATCGAGGCCGTGTGGGGCGACGTGGCGGTCACCGACGACTCGCTCGTGCAGTGTCTGGTCGAGATTCGCCGCGCGCTCGGCGACGGCCACTTCGCCATTCGCACGGTGCGCGGACGGGGCTACCTGCTCGACGGCGAAGTGACGGCAGTCAGCCCGGTCAGCGAGAGCGGTCATCTGCCGGCTCCCGACGCCGTCGCTCCGATGGCGCCGCCGGTCGTGGCGCCGCGCACCCCTCGGCGTTGGGCCTTTGGCGCCGTCGGGGCCGGGGTCGTGTTGTCGGTGCTGGCGGCCGTGGCGGCGTTCGACCCTCGCTGGCGCCAGCCGGACACACCCGCCTTGCAAGACTCGATGAATGTCGAGGCGCGGTCCGAGCTCGACGCGGGCCTCGGTCTGCTCCGCATCTCGCGCGCCCAGACCGACCTTCAGCAGGCCCGGGAGCGCTTCGCCCGGGCAGTCGCTCTCGACCCGGCGTACGCCGCCGCCCATGCCGCCCTGGGCAATGTGCTCGTGCTACAGTCCGGTTTCGGCGTGCAGCCGGCGCTTGAGTTGCTCCCCCTGGCCGGAGCCTCGGCGCGACGCGCCGTCGCGCTCGACCCGACGCTCGCGGCCGGGTGGCAGGCCCTCGCTCACGTGCAGACGCAAGGCGACTGGGATTGGGCGGCGGCAGAGCAGAGCTACCGGCGCGCCATCGCGCTCGACCCGTCGGCCCAGTTCAACGTGATCTACGCGCACCTGCTGGTCGGGATCGGGCGGCTCGAGGACGCGGTCGCCGAGAGCGATCGCCTGCTCGCTATCGACCCTGCGTCGCCCGTGCGCCTGGCGTCGAACTGCATCGTGAAGTATCTGGCCCGCCGCTACGCAGCCGCCCTTGACGCATGCGATCGCAGCGTGCAGGTCGACCCGACCTATAGCAACTCCCACTTCTGGCGGGCGCTCGTGCTGACCGAGGTCGGACGGCACGAGGAGGCGATGCAGGCGGCGTTGACGGCGCGGCGGGCAATGGCTTTCGCGCCCACGTGGGTGGTCGGCTACCTGCATGCCCGCGCCGGACGGCTCGCAGAGGCTCGCGAAGTGCTGCGCGCTGTCCAGGCACGGGCGCTGACCACCTACGTACCTCCGGTGGAGATGGCGTTCCTTCTGGCAACCGTGGGCGAGCGCGCGCAGGCGCTCGACTGGCTCGAGCGCGCCCACCGGAGCAACGGGCCGTGGATGGAGCTGCTGGCCGTACATCCAGCCGCCGACCCGTTACGCGCCGAGCCTCGCTTCCGCGCGCTGCTGGCGGCGCTGCGCCTGCCGGAGCTCTCGTGATTCGCTACTTCGTGCACCAGGAGGGCCACACTCGCGTGGTGCCGGAGCTCGACCCGGCGTGGCTCGCACCTGGCAGCGGCGTCTACGTGTGGGCGGACCTGACCGAGCCGTCGGTCGAGGACGGCGTGCTACTCCGCCACGTCTTCGGCATCCACGAACTGGCCGTCGAGGATGCACTCGGCGAAGCACCGCATCCCAAGGTCGAGGCCTACGGCAGCCTGCTCTACGTCGTGCTCCACGGCATCAACTTCCACGCCAGCGAACACGCCTTCGACACTCACGACACCGACTTCTTCGTCACCAGTCAGTTCCTGGTCACGGTGCACGACGGCAAACGGCGCAGCATCGCCCACATCGCCGACCTGTGCGGGAAGAGCGCGCACATCCTGTCCGAGGGGCCGGTGGCGCTGATGCACCGCATCGTGGACACGATGGTCGATCACTACCATCCCGAGGTGAACGAGCTCGAAGAGTGGCTCGACGACCTCGAGCGGCAGGTCCTCGAGGCGCCCAAGGAACACCTGATGGGCGAGATTCTGGCCGTGAAGCGCGACATCCGCGGCTTGCGCCACATCGTCACCCCGCAGCGCGACGTGCTCGGCCGGCTGTCGCGGCGCGAGTTCGACCTCATCAGCCAGGAACTGTCCTACCGCTTCCGCGACGTCTTCGATCAGCTCGTGCGGCTGTCCGACGACGCCATCATCTTCCAGGACCGCGTGACCGGAATTCTCGACGCGCACCTGGCGAGCGTGTCGATTCAACTGGCGCAGACCTCGAAGCTCATCGCCGTGGTGGCCACGCTCTTCGGTCCGCTCACCGTGCTCACGGGGATGTACGGCATGAACGTGCCCTTGCCGCACCTGCCGGGCGGCGCCGATGTGCAGTTCTGGTGGGTGGTGGGGTTCATGGTCACGGCGTGCCTTGCCATGTTCGCGTGGTTCCGGCGGTCGGGGTTGTGGTGAGCGGCGCGCCGCGCATCGTCAAGCTGCCCGACGACCTGGCCAACCAGATCGCCGCGGGCGAGGTGGTGGAACGGCCGGCCTCGGTCGCGAAGGAGCTGGTCGAGAACGCGCTCGACGCCGACGCCCGGCGCATCCACGTCACTATCGAATACGGCGGCAAACGCCTGTTGCGTGTCGAGGACGACGGGCTCGGCATGAGCCCCGAGGACGCGCGGCTCAGTCTCGAGCGCCACGCCACGAGCAAGATCCGCCGCGTCGAAGACCTGGCGGCCATCGCCACGCTGGGCTTCCGAGGCGAGGCCTTGCCGAGCATCGCGTCGGTGTCGCGCTTCACGTTGCGCACGCGGGCGCGCGGCGCCTCTGGCGGCACCGAGCTTCGCGTGGCTGGCGGGGCCGTCGAGCGCGCCTCGGCCGTCGGCGCGCCGGAGGGCACGGCCATCACGGTGGAGGATCTGTTCTTCAACGTGCCGGCGCGGCGGAAGTTCTTGAAGTCGGATGGGGCAGAGGCGGCGCATGTCTCGAAGCTGATGACGCAGATGGCGCTCTGCCACCCCACGGTCGGCTTCACCCTGACGAGCGCCGGCCGGCGCCTGCTCGAATGTCCACCGGCGGCGACGCTGGCCGACCGCATTTATCAGATCTACGGCGACCGCCCTGACCTCGTGCCGGTGCTGCGCGAGACGCACGGCGTGCGCCTGACCGGCCTCGTCGCCGCGCTGGCCGACACCGGGCCCACGCGCGGGCCCCAGCATGTGTTCGTGAACCGCCGCATCGTGAAGGACAAGACGATTGCGCACGCCATTCTCGATGCCTACGCCTCGGCCTCGATCAAGGAGCGCAGCCCCGAGATTCACCTTTTCCTCGAGGTGCCGCTCGACCGCATCGACGTGAACGTGCATCCGACCAAGGCGGAGGTGCGCTTCGCCGACCAGTCGCTCGTTCACGAGATCGTGCGGCGCGGCGTGGCCGAGGCCCTCGGCACGGCGCGGATGCCCGACCTGCCGGCGCAGACCGGATGGCCACTGCCACCGTCTGGCCCGGGGCATTCGGCGGCTGATGACACGGCGTCAGCCGGTGACGGCGGCGCGGTCTGGCCGTGGACCGCCCGCGAGCGAGGGACCGACGGCACGTCTGGCCCGGCCCCATCCGATTGGCGTCCCCGCAGCCCGCAGGACATCGCCGGCATGATGGTGACCGACACCACGTCGGCCGTGGGACTGGAACGCGTGCTCACGCCGCTCGGCCAGTTCCGCAACACCTTCATCGTCGCCGTGGACGACGACGGCCTGGTGATCATCGATCAGCACGTGGCGCACGAGCGCGTGCTCTTCGAGCGGATTCTGGAACGCCTCACGCGCGCCCCCCTCGAGAGTCAGCGACTGCTCGTGCCGATGGTACTCGACCTGCCGGGCGCCGGCCACGACACGCTGCTGGCTCGTGGCGACGCGCTGGCCCGCTTCGGGTTCGAGCTGGAAGACTTCGGCGGCGCCAGCGTGCGGATCACGGCCGTGCCGGCGATTCTGGCGCCGCAGGACATCGACCGCACGCTCCGTGCCCTTGCCGACGACCTCGAAGGGCACGATCGCGGAGCCGTGGCTGAACAGGCCGTGAAGCAGATCGCGGCAACGATGGCCTGCCACGCCGCCGTACGCGCGCACGATCCCCTCACCACCGAGAAGATGACCCACATCCTCGAAGAGCTGCGCGCCACCGCGTATTCCACCGTGTGCCCGCACGGAAGACCTGTCATGTTCAGGCTCTCGCGCCGGGATTTAGAACGGCGCTTCGAGCGAATTTAGGGGCTGGGGGCTCGGGTGTGCCGACGTCCAACTGCGAAGAGCCAGACCGGACGACAGTTGACCGAAGACGAGCAGTGTCCAGCGTGACTTCTCCCCGCCCCCGCCCCTATCCCCGCCGCTTGGCCTTGATCTCTTTCCACCCGTCCAGGCGGCGCTTGATCTCCTTCTCGAACCCCCGATCGGTCGGCGTGTAGAACTGCCGGCCCTGCAGCCGTTCGGGCAGGCAGTTCATGGCCGCCACGGCGTCGGGCTGGTCGTGCGCGTACTGATAGCCGCGGCCGTAGTCGAGCGACTTCATCAGTTTCGTCGGCGCGTTGCGCAGGTGCAGCGGCACCGCCTCGGCCACGTCGTGAGCGGCGGCGTCGGCGGCGGCGGCATAGGCGGTGTAGACGGCGTTGCTCTTCGGCGCCGTGGCGAGGTACAGGGCTGCCTGCGCGAGCGCGGTGCTGGCCTCGGGCAGGCCGATGAAGTGCAGCGCGTCGCGGGCCGCCATCGACACGACGAGCGCCTGCGGGTCGGCGATGCCGACGTCCTCGCTGGCAAAGCGCACGAGGCGCCGCGCGATGTACATCGGATCTTCGCCGGCCTCCACCATGCGCGCCAGCCAGTAGACGGTGGCGTCGGGGTCGCTGTTGCGCATCGACTTGTGCAGCGCCGACATCAGGTTGAAGTGCTCTTCGCCGTTCTTGTCGTAGCGCAAAGTCTTGCGCTGCAGGGTCTCCTGCAGCAGCGCCATGTCCACCTTCGGACGGCCCACGGGCTGGGGCGCGGCGGCCACGACCAGTTGCAGCAGATTGAGTGCCCGGCGGGCATCGCCGTCAGAGGCACGCGCGAGCGTGGCCAGGGCGTCCTCGTCCACCTCTGGCGCAATCGCGCCGAGGCCGCGATCGGGGTCGGCGATGGCGCGGCGCAGGATGCGGATGATCGCGTCTTCGTCGAGCGGCTGCAGCACGAACACGGTCGAGCGCGACAGCAGCGCAGCGTTCACTTCGAACGAGGGATTCTCGGTGGTGGCGCCAACCAGCACGATGTCGCCGGCTTCGACGCGGGGCAGAAAGGCGTCCTGCTGAGATTTGTTGAAGCGGTGGATCTCGTCGACGAAGACGATCGTGCGGCGACCGTTGCGCCGGCGGATCTCGGCCGCGGCCATCACGTCCTTGATCTCCTTGATGCCGGCCAGCACCGCGCTGAACGAGACGAACTCCGCGTCGGTGACCTCGGCGATGGCGCGGGCGAGCGTGGTCTTGCCGGTACCCGGCGGGCCCCACAGGATGACCGACTGGAGCGCGTCGCGCATGATCGCCTCGCGCAGCGGACGGCCCGGTGCGAGCAGCGTCTCCTGGCCTTCGATCTCGTCGAGCGTGCGGGGCCGCATGCGCTCGGCGAGCGGCGGGGGAGGGGCCGCCGTGGCCCCCTCGGCCCGGTCGTCGTCGAAGAGACCGCTCACCTGAAGATGGCCCGCTGCTCCGCCGCGGCGTAGACGGCCAGGGCCCCAGCCACTGCGACGTTGAGCGATTCGACGGCCGCCGTCATCGGGATGCTGGCCTGCACATCCGCGGCCTCAGTGAGGGTGGGCGCGAGGCCCGGCCCCTCGCCGCCGAGCAGCAGGCAGACCGCGCCTCGCAGGTCGACGCGGGTGAGGGGCGTGCCGCCGCGCGGCACGAACGCCACGACGCCGATGTCGAGCAACCGCGCCGAGCTCACCGCGTCGTTCACGTCGGTGACGCGCGCCAGCGGCAGGCGGAACGCGCTCCCCATCGACGCGCGCAGGGCCTTCCAGCCGAGCGGATCGGCCGACCCGCCGGCGGCAATCAGGCCGGTCGCGCCGGCCGCATCCGCGGCCCGCACGAGCGCGCCGAGGTTGCCCGGATCCTGCACGTCGACAGCCACGACCACCAGCGCGGGCATGCCGTCGAAGACGCGGGCCAGGCCACCGGCGGGCCGGCGCGCCAGGGCGATTACCCCCGACGACGTGCGCACCGGGCTCATCGCCTGCAGCACGTCGGCGGTGACGGTCTCGACCTGGGTGCCGCCAGCCGTCAGCTCGTCAATCACGGCGCTTTCGGCGGCGCCGGGTGGGTCGACGCCGAGGGCCACGGCATCGACGGTGAGGCCGGCCGCGCGCGCCTCCACCAGCAGGTGCCAGCCGTCGAGCAGGAGCGGCTGGTCGTCGCCGCCGGCCCGTGCCTCGCGGCAGGCCAGGACGAGCGGATGACGGCGGCTGGTGATGGACGGCATGGCGGGGAATCTCTCTGAACTCGGGGACGGCATGACGGATCGGCCATCGATCCGGAGCATAGCACTCTGTGTGTTACAGTTCGGGGTTGGACCAATGAAAGCGCAGATGCTCAAGCGTTTCGACGAAGACATCGCCGCCCTCGAGCGGGAGCTGTACACCGATCTGCCCAAGGAGATCCAGCGGGCGCGCGAGTTCGGCGACCTGCGCGAGAACGCCGAGTACTCAGCGGCAAAGGAGCGGCAGAGCTTCGTGCAGGCGCGCATCGCCATGCTGCAGCGCCGCCGCAATGAAGTGGCGCTCATGAATCTCGATCGCGTGCCGCGTGACAAGGCCGGCTTCTGCTCGACCATCACACTGCGCGAATCCGGCGGTCCGGAGTTCGTGTATCAGCTCGTGATGCCGGAGGATGCGGACGCGGCGAAGGGGCTCATCTCCACCTCGTCCCCGATCGGCCGCGCCCTGTTGAACAAGGAAGCGGGCGCCCTGGTCACGGTCGTCACTCCGGCCGGCCGCCGCAAGTTCGAGATCATCAAGCTCGTCACGCTTCACCAGAGCGAGTAAGCACCGCGTGGCCCGAGGCACTCGCGCCCCGCACGATCTGTATTCGCCTGAACGGCCCACGGCTGTGATCGTGAGCGGCGCTGGTGCCGATGGCGCCTACCACGCCGGCGCGCTCAAGGCCCTGCACGAAGCGGGCGTGAAGGTCGACCTGGTGGCCGGCCGCGGCATCGGCGCTTTCGGCGCCGTGTTGTTTGCCATGGACGGCGCGGCGCCGCTGTGGGAGCCCACGGGGTTCTGGCACAAGGTGTCGCAGGCGCCGGGCTACCGCCTGCGCTGGCCGTACCGTCTGACGAGTTGGGCGCTTGTGGCCTCGGCGGGCATTCTCGTCAGTCCCCTGGTGCTGCTCGTCGGCGCGCTCGTGGTGTGGCCGCTGGCCGTCGGCGCGGGTCTGCTCGGGCTCGAACAGAGCCGCGGCATCGCGCAAGGGTATGGCGATGTGGTGGCGTGGGCGTTCGCGCCCGATCACGTGCCCTCGTGGGTGGCGCGGCTCATCCTGCTCGTCGTCGCGACGCTGGCGCTGGCCCTGGCCGCCGGCGCGGCGGTGGCGGCTCTGCGCGCGCCGCGCCGGCAGCAAGGCAATCCGTTCTGGCGTCTGCTCGGCGCCCCAGTCGACTCCGCGATCTTCGCCTCGCTCGCCGTCGGCGCCCTCTGGGACCTGATGCGCGGCGGGGCTACCGCGGCCCGGCCGGGCGCAGCCGACCTCAGTCAGCGCGCGGCGGACCTGCTGGCCTCGAGCGTGAACCAGCCCGGTCACCGCGACCTGTTGCTGGCCGTGCACGACCTCGACGCGCGGCGGGATCTCGTGTTCGGCCTGGTCGCGGGCGAACCGGGCAAACGGCTCTTCCCCGGACCGCCTGGTCCGGCCGGGCGCCGCGCCGAGGCCTTCGACCTGGGCAGCACGGCCAAATCGGCGCTGGTCGACGTGCTCAGTGGCGCGCTGACGCTGCCCGGGGTCTCCGAACCGCACCCCATGCGCTTTGCTGGCGAGAGCGTCTGGCGCGGGGAAGTGCATCGGCTGGCCGATCGGCCCGCCGCCCTGTCGCGGCTGCTCGAAGAGGCCGCCGCCGCCGGCATGGAGCAGGCGATAGTGATCACCGGCGCGCCCGAGCCGGGCGGCCCGCACGAACTCGAGCCGCCGCGGGTCGACCCGCGCGGCCGCGTCGGCGAATGGCTGGCCGGTGAAGAAGCTGCGGCAGTACGGGACGGCGTCCGCTACGCCCAGGCGCACTTCCACACGGTCTTCGTGATCCGCCCGGCGCACAATCCCGTGGCGGCGCTCGACCTGCAGGGCGCCGACGACCGCGCGTCCGACCGCCACTGCTCCTTGCGGGATCTGGTCGATCGCGGCTACGACGACGCCCATCGGCTCTTCATCGAACCCGCGCTCGGCGCCGCTGGCGAACGCGTGCGCGGCACCACCTGGTAACGTCCATGTCCAACAGTCCCGCGCGCGGCCCGGCCACCACCCTGATTCACACCGGCGAGCGGCTGCCCGCCGCCGCCTCGTTGACGGTGCCGATCTACGAAACGAGCACCTTCGTCTTCGAGAGTGCCGCCGACGTGCAGGCGTACGCGGAAGGCCGCGCCTCGGGCTATCTGTACAGCCGCTACGACAACCCCACCGTCGTGGCCGTCGAGGCGAAACTGGCGGCGGTCGACGGCGCCGAAGCCTCGCTCGTGTTCGGCTCCGGCATGGCCGCCATCTCGACCGCGCTCTTCGGTCTGCTGCAGGCCGGCGACGAGGTGGTCTGCTGCGCGGCGATCTACGGCGGCACGTTCCACCTTCTCAACGGCCTGGCCGCACGCTTCGGTGTGACGACGCGCTGGGCCTCGCTCGACGAGTTCGCCGCGCCCGACGCACTCATCGGCCCCAAGACGCGGATGGTGTGGTTCGAGTCGCCGACGAACCCGACGCTGCGCCTGATCGACGTGCGCAAGGTGGCGGCGGCATGTCAGGCCGTTGGCGTGCTGTCGGTGGCCGACAACACCTTCGCCTCGCCCCTCAACCAACCAGTGCTGGCGATGGGCGTCGACATCTCGATGCAGAGCGTCACCAAGTATCTGAACGGGCACAGCGACGTGACCGGCGGCGTGCTCTCGGGACGGCAGGGCCTGATCGATCGGCTCGCCAAGACGCGCCGCCTGCTCGGCGGCATCCTCGACCCGCAGCCAGCCTACGCGCTCGGCCGCGGCATGAAGACGCTGGCGCTGCGCGTCGCCGCCCACAACGCCAACGCGCAGGCCATCGCCGAAGCGCTCCACGGCCATCCGGCGCTGGCGGCGGTGCACTACCCAGGCCTGCCGTCGCATCCCGACCATGCCATTGCCAAGATGCAGATGACCGGCTTCGGCGGCATGTTGTGCCTCGACCTGGCCGGCGGCCAGACCGCGGCGTTTCGCGCCTTCGACCGCCTGCAGGTGATTCAGCGCGCCGCAAGCCTGGGCGGGGTCGAGAGCCTGTGCAGCCTGCCGATCCTGACGTCGCAGTTCGGATTGAGCGACGACGCGTTGGCGCGGGCCGGGGTTACCCGCGGGATGATGCGCATCTCGGTGGGCCTCGAAGACGCCGCCGACCTCATCGCCGACCTGCGCCAGGCCATCGAGTAGCCCCGGGACCCGCGCCCCGCTACTTCTTGTTGTTCGTCTCGTGCAGGAAGTCGAGCACCAGATCGAGCATGCGCTGGTTGACGCGGCTACCTTCGTTGGTGCCGAACTTGTTCTGGAACGCTTCGAGGGGCACGACCGCCTTGGCCATGGTGCGATGGCCGCCCGCGCTGCCGATGTCGTTGAACCACCGGCGCACGAAATCGCCGGCGTTGCGCGAGTAGCCGAGGTTGCGCACCGACACCACCATCTGGTCGTTGACCACGCCCGATACGACCGTCCACTGCACGTTCTCGAGCTGCAGGTAGAAGTCGGCCACGTAGGGGATGAAGTCGTCGCGCGGCGGTTCACCCAGGAACGCGCAGAACACGTGCTCCATCATGCGGCCCTGCTGCCAGGCCTTGATCACGTAGTCGAGCCGCTCGCGCGTGATTTCCGCGCCTTCCATCTTGCGGATCAGGCTGGCGTCGGCCAACGGATACAGGTAGGAGAACGCGTCGAGATCGGCGCGGTTGGCCTGCCGGTTGAAGAACAGCGTGTCGCTCTTGATCGCGTAGAGCATCGCCGTCGCGGTGCGCTCCGAGATGTCGATGTCGACGGCCTGCAGATGTTCGGTGAGGATGGTGGAGGTGGAGCCGTAGTCGGAGCGGATGTCCTTGAACATCGCGGTGTAGCCACTGGTCTCGGGATGGTGATCGACCACCAGGTCGACGTGCCGCAGCGCGTCACCGAAGTAGTGCGGCTGCACGTCGACGAGCGCGACCTTCTCGTAGGACGCGAACTGGTCGGGCGTCACCGTGTCGACGCCGATCTCGAGCAGCTTCAGCATGCGCTGATTCTCGGGGCGCGCCACCGGCTGCAGGGTGCCGATGATGGCTGTCTGCTTGGTGCGTCGCAACAGCGTGCGCAGGGCCAGGCCGCTGGCGATGGCGTCGGGGTCGGGGTCGTTGTGCGTGAGGATGAGTACGCGGTCGGCGTCGCTGAAGTAGCGCTGGTACTGCTGCACGCGCTGCCGCGTCAGCGATCGATTGAGCTCGGTGGCCAGCCGCGGCTCGACCAGCTCGGCCAGGGTGATGCTCGTGATCTCGGGAAACTCGGTGCGGAACGCGGCGGCGCGCGCGGCATCCTCGCCCCCGGTGCCGAGCACGTAGACCAGCGCCCCGCCAGCGTCGCGCACGGCGTCGAGCACCTTGCGCAGGTTCCGCTGGTGCGCGTCTTCGACAATGACCGAGGTGGTGGGCAGCAGGTCGGCCTTCACGAAGGTGTCGACGCGCTTGGGGTCGGCCGTGATGACGGAGGCCCCGGCATCGTGCAGCCGGCGGGCGAGCACGCGGCTCTCGACCACGAGTTCCAGGTCGACGCGCGGGCTGAGCACGGCGTGCAGCAGGCGACCGACGAGCTCGGTCTGGCAGACCGCCAAGCACCTCATCGGCGGGCGAACGCGTCACTCCGGGGGTCCAGCATCTTCGGCAACCTCCCATTATAGCCCCCACGCCGCCCCGCCAGGGCCGCGTTCACCAAACCCGTGGCGACCGGAACCGGACCGATCGCGAACGTTGTGGTACGCTCGCCCAATAGAGCTGTGCCGGCCCCCGCGACCGGGTGGCGGCGCCCTCGACCGCCCCATGGCCGCATCCACCGAACGCTTCTCCCTCACCTCCGACTTCGAACTGCGCGGCGATCAGGTGCATGCCGTGCCCGAGCTGGTGGCCGGGCTGGATCGCGGCGATTCGCATCAGACGCTGCTCGGCGTGACCGGCTCCGGCAAGACCTACACGATGGCGCAGGTGATCGCGCGCGTGAACCGGCCGGCGCTGGTGATGGCGCACAACAAGACACTGGCCGCGCAGCTGCACCAGGAGTTCCGGCGCTTCTTTCCCACTAACGCCGTTGAGTACTTCGTCAGCTACTACGACTACTACCAGCCCGAAGCGTACGTGCCGGCCAGCGACACCTACATCGAGAAGGAGGCGACGATCAACGACGAGATCGATCGCATGCGCCTCTCGGCCACGCGGTCACTGTTCGAGCGCCGCGACGTGATCATCGTGGCGAGCGTGAGCTGCATCTACGGCCTGGGCTCGCCCGAGGCCTACTACGGCCTGATGCTGCCGCTCGAACGCGGCCAGCGGATGTCGCGCGACCACCTGCTGCGCAAGCTGGTCGAGATCCTCTACGAGCGCAACGACCTGGAGTTCGGCCGCGGCACGTTCCGCGTGCGCGGCGACATCGTGGAAGTGCATCCCTCGTACGACGAGCTGGCCCTGCGCATCAGCCTGTTCGGCGACGAGATCGACGAGCTGGCGATGTTCGACCCGATCACCGGCAAGACCGTGAAGCGCCATGACCGCGTGTCGGTGTTCCCGAAGACCCACTTCGTGACCACCCGCGACCGCCTCAAGGAGGCGGCCGGGACGATCAAGGCCGAGTTGACCGAGCGGCGCACCTTCCTCGAGAAGGAGGGCCGCGTGCTCGAAGCGCAGCGGCTGCACCAGCGCACCATGTTCGACCTCGAGATGATCCGGGAAATCGGCTACTGCCACGGCATCGAGAACTACTCGCGGCATCTCACCGGCCGGCTCCAGGGCGAGCCGCCGCCGACGCTGCTCGACTACCTGCCGAAGGACGCGCTGGTGATCGTCGACGAGAGCCACCAGACGGTGCCGCAGGTGCGCGGCATGTTCTTCGGCGACCGGTCACGCAAGGAAGTGCTGGTCGAGTACGGCTTCCGCCTGCCGTCGGCGCTCGACAACCGGCCGCTCAGCTTCGACGAGTGGGAGGCGCGCGTGCCGCAGACCGTGTTCGTGTCGGCCACGCCGGGCGCATACGAGCTGCAGAAGTCGGGCGGCGTGGTGGTCGAGCAGGTGATCCGGCCGACAGGCCTGATGGATCCACCGATCGAGGTGCGGCCGGTGAAGGGCCAGGTCGATGACCTGCTGATGGAGATCCGGGCGCGGGTCGAGCGCAAGGAACGCACCCTCGTCACCACCCTCACCAAGCGCATGTCCGAAGACCTCACGCAGTACTACCACGAGCTCGGCGTGCGGGTGCGCTACCTGCACTCGGACATCGACACGCTCGAGCGCATCGAGATCCTGCGCGACCTGCGCCTGGGGGTGTTCGACGTGCTGGTCGGCATCAACCTGCTGCGCGAGGGCCTCGACCTGCCCGAGGTGTCGCTCGTGGCCGTGCTCGATGCCGACAAGGAAGGGTTCCTGCGGTCGGCTGGGTCGCTCATCCAGACCTCGGGGCGCGCCGCCCGCAACGTGCACGGTCAGGTCATCATGTACGCCGACACGATGACCAACTCGATGCGCATCGCGATCAGCGAGACCGCACGCCGGCGCGCCATCCAGGCAGCCTACAACGAGGAACACGGCATCACGCCCACCACCATCATCAAGGACATCGACGGGGTACTGGCGAGCGTCTACGAGCGCGACTACGGCACCGGGCCCGACGGCCCGGAGGCGCCGGCAGCGAGTCAGGCCGAGCTCGACGCGCGGGTCTCCGACCTCGAGCAGCGGATGCGCCAGGCGGCGGCGAATCTCGACTTCGAGGCGGCGGCCGCGCTGCGCGACCAGATCGTGGCCACCAAGACGCGCGCCTTGGGCCTGAGCCGTCCGCCGGGGTCAGCGTGATGCCGGCGTTCACCGAGTGGCTGAAGCGCGCGCTGCTCGAAGTGCAGGACTACTCGAAGCTGACGATGGCGACCGCGCGGTGCGCGGTGACGCGGCCGTTCTACTGGCACGACTTCGTCGAACAGCTCGATGCCATTGGCCTCGGTTCGATGACCGTGGTGATCCTGACCGGCCTGTTCACCGGGGCGGTGCTCGCCTTGCAGTCGGGCTTCACCCTCGACCAGTTCGGCGCGCGGCCCTTCGTCGGGCGGCTGGTGGCGGCCTCGATGATCAAGGAGCTGGGGCCCGTGCTCACCGCCCTCATGCTGGCCGGGCGGGTGAGCTCGGGCATCGCCGCCGAGTTGGGCTCGATGGCGGTCACCGACCAGATTCACGCACTGCGCGCCCTGGGCACCGACCCGGTGCGCAAGCTGGTGGTACCGCGCGTGCTCGCCGGCATCCTCATGACGCCCGTGCTCACGGTGGTTGCCAACACGGTCGGCCTGCTCGGCGGCTGGGTGGTGTCGACGCAGAACCTGCAGGTGGCCTCGGGGCTCTATTGGTCGTCGGTGGTCGACGGGCTCTTCCTGGAGGATGTCTGGATGGGCCTGCTGAAGCCGTTCTTCCTCGGCTTCATCATCGTCACGGTCGGCTGCCACGTGGGCCTGCGCACGCGCGGCGGCACCCAGGGCGTGGGACGGGCCACGACCAACGCCGTGGTGGCGGCCTCGGTGGGCGTGATTGCCATGGATTTCTTCGCCACGCAGCTCTTGCTGTCGCTGCTGTTCTGATGGCGGCCTACCCAGAACGCCTCCGCGGACCCGCCCGATGCCGTCCCGGCGACGAGCCGGTGGTCGTCTTCGAGGACGTGCGCCTGGCCTTCGACGACAACGTCGTGCTCGACGGCATCAGCTTCAAGCTCTATCCCGGTTTCACCAAGATCTTCCTGGGGGCGAGCGGCTCGGGCAAGTCCACGGTGCTGAAACTGATCCTGGGTCTGCTGGCGCCCGACTCCGGACGCATCCGGGTGCACGGCCAGCAGATCGAACGGATGACCGAGAACGAGCTCTTCACGGTGCGGGACCACACCGGCATGGTGTTCCAGGAGGGCGCGCTCTTCGACTCGCTCACGGTTGGCGAGAACGTGGGCTTCAAGCTCTACGAGGAGACCGCCATGCCGCTGCCCGAGGTGCGGGCGCGCGTGGAAGAAGTGCTCGGCTTCGTGGAGCTCGGCCCCTTCGTGGACCGCATGCCGTCGGAGCTGTCCGGCGGCCAGCGCCGGCGCGTGGCAATTGCCCGCGCCATGGCCTTCAAGCCGAAGCTCCTGCTCTACGACGAGCCCACGACCGGCCTCGATCCGATTACCGCGCTCACCGTGGACGCCGAGATCATCAAGCTGCGCGACCTCGAGGGCGTGACGTCGGTGCTCGTCACGCACCAGCTTCGCGACGCGTTCTACGTCGCTACGCACGGGGCGACGCGATCGGATGAGGGCCACCCAATCGTGGCCGCCACCTCAGCGAAGGTCGAAGAGGCAGACTTCGTGATGCTACGCGATGGCAAGATCGTCTTCGAGGGCTCGGCCGATGAACTGCGCGTGGCCGACGACCCCTACCTTCGCGCGTTTTTGTCTTAGGAGACCTGCAATGCCGCGTACTCGTTCCCTGGCGTGGTCGGAGCTGAAGATCGGCATGGTCACCGTGTTCGCCCTGGTGATGGCGGCCGCGCTGGTGTTTGCGGTGGGGGGTGCGGGCGGCTTCTTCTGGCAGCGCTATCCGCTCAAGACCCGCTTCGAGAACATCGCCACCGTGAAGAGCGGCACGCCGGTGCGCGTCGCCGGCATCGAGATCGGCGTGGTCACCGACGTGGTCTTCGTGGGTGACGGCGCCGAAGTCTGGTTCGAGGTGTCGAACGACGTCCAGCCGCTCATCACCGACCGCTCAGTGGCCGTGATTGGCGCCATCTCGCTGCTTGGCGAGGGGGCCATCGACATCACCCCGGCGCGCGAGGGTCGGCCGATTGGCGAGTGGGGCTACGTGCCCTCAGGCGTGGATCCGACGTCGATTGCCGCCTTGTCGGCCGTGGCTGGGCAGGGCCTGGGCGAGACGACGGCACTGCTGGCCGACCTGAGGGCCGGCAAGGGCACGCTCGGCAAGCTCTTCACTGACGACGCGGCCTATCGCGAACTGGAGGCGCTCATGGCCTCGGCCACGCGCGTGGCCGACGCCGTGCAGCAGGGGCGAGGCAGCGTGGGGCGGCTCGTGAACGACCCGAGGATCTACAACGAGCTGGCCGCGTCGACCGCCGCGCTGAACGCCATCACCGCCAAAGTGGCCCGCGGCGAGGGCAGCCTCGGCGCCCTGCTCAATGATCCGGCGCTGGCTCGCTCGGCCACGGCCGCCGCCGCCAACCTCGAGGACGTCACCGGCCGTCTGGCTCGGGGCGAGGGCACGGCGGGGAAGCTGCTCACCGACGACGCACTGTTTGCCCGCCTGGCGTCGGCCACGACGCGGCTCGACGAACTGACGGGGCGCCTTGAGGCTGGACAGGGCACCGCCGGGAAGCTTCTGCAGGACCCGCAGCTTTATGAGAACATGAGTGCGGCGGTGAACGAGATGCGTGGGCTCGTCTCGGATATCCGCAAAGACCCGAAGAAATACCTGAACGTCAAAGTCAGTCTGTTCTGACCAGACGTCGGGCCTCAGGAGGTTCCATGTCGAGAGACTCAAACGCCGGCGGCTCGGTGATGCTGGCCTTCGTGATGGGGGCCGTGGCTGGCGCGGCCGTGGCATTGCTGTTTGCGCCGGCGGCCGGCGAAGAGACGCGTGACTACCTGGGCAAGCGCGCCCGCGAGGGCCGCGACCGCGCCAAAGACGCGGCGCGCGATGCCGGCGAGCAGGGCCGCGAATTCTACCAGCGGCAGCGCGAGAACGTCACGAGTGCGATTGAGCGTGGCCGCGAGGCCTTCGAGCAGGCGCGTGAAGAAGGACGCGACGCGTGACCGACGTGTGGTTGGCCATCATCGCGCTGGCGGTGGTCGTCATGGCGGCCATCCAGGTGGGCGCCATCGTGCTCGGGCTGCGGCTCGCTCGCCGCGTGGATCAGCTCACGACCGAGATCGAACGCGACGTCAAGCCGCTCATCAAGAACCTGACCGACATGACGGCCGAGGCCTCGCGCGCCGTCAGATTGGCCACCGCGCAGGTGGAGCGGGCCGACCGCCTGTTCAGCGACCTGGCTCAGTCGGCCGAACGCACCATGGCGATTGCCTCGCGGCTCGTCGGTGCTCCGGCCAGGAACGGCTTTGCGCTGTTCTCGGCGGCACGGGCCGCGTATTCAGCGTTTCGGCATTTGCGCGATGCATCGCGCCGTCGTCAGGCCTATCGTTCGGCGTCGCCCGACGACGAAGAATCGTTGTTCATCGGTTAGCGCTGCGGCGCCAGGAGGCACGGGCATGCGTCAGACTCTCTCGTTCGGCGGAACGTTGTTCGGCGGGGTGGTCATGACAGCCGTGATGGCGGTGCCGGCCCTGGCGCAAGACGCCAAGTCCGCGGCCGGGGCCAAGGAACTGGCGCAGGTACTGGCGGCCAAGAAACTCGACGCCATCGCGGTGCGCGATCCCAATGCGCCCGACACCTTCATTGCGGCGCTGGCGTTTCCAAGTCAGCTCATCGTGATCTCGGCCAAGTACCCGGCGCCGCCGCTGCTCAACGAGCGGCTCGCGCGCGCTGAATACCGCGACGTCTACATCGAGCTCAACAGCGCCTCGGTGCTCGATTCGCGCATGATCGTGACCGACCTGAACGCCGACGGCCTGCGGGCGAAGAAGGCCAAGCGCGACGACCCGCTCGATTCACGCGAGGCCGCCGGCAAGGCCTTCAGCTTCGACGGCAACTGGCGCGAAGACAAGATGTCGGAAGCCGACTACATGAAGATCTTCGCCGAGACCGACGAGCACTACAGCCGCATGGTGGCAGTACTGCTCGGTCAAGCGAAGAAGTAGTCGAAGGTGGTGCGCGCTCCAGGATTCGAACCTGGGACCCCCGCCGTGTGAAGGCGGTGCTCTACCGCTGAGCCAAGCGCGCATTCAGAAGTGCAGGCCTGTAGTTTACCTGCATGGGCAGCCCGCGGCAACCATTCCGCGGCCATTCCGCGGCCTCAGGCGTGCCCCCGTGCCCCATCGCACTAGGCCGTTCCGAACAAGCGGTCGCCGAAGTCGCCCAGCCCCGGCACGATGAACTTCTGGGCGTTCAGTTCCCGGTCCACGACCGGCGTGTAGATGGGCACATCCGGAAACCGGCGTTCAATCGCCGCGATGCCCTCGGGCGCGGCCACCACGCACACGAAGCGGATGTCACGCACGCCGGCTTCGCGCAGCAGCTCAATCGCCGCCAGGGCACTGCCGCCCGTGGCCAGCATGGGGTCGGTCACGAGCACCACGTCGTCGGCGATGTCCGGGGGCAGCTTCAGGTAGTAGCGCAGGGCCTCGGCCGTGGACTCGTCGCGCTGCAGGCCGATGTGGCCGACGCGCGCCTTGGGCAGCAGTTCCAGCACCCCTTCGATCATTCCCAGGCCCGCGCGCAGCACCGGCACCAGCGTGACGCGCGCATCGACCCGGCGCGCGTAGGCCGGCCCCAGCGGCGTCTGCACGGTGCCCTCTATCGTGCGGATTTCCTTCAGCACCTCGGCGGCGATGAGCAGCGACATGCGGCGCGTGACGCGCCGGAAGATGTCGGGCGGGGTCGAGGCATCGCGCAGGGTTGCCAGGGCGTCGTGCACGAACGGATGGGTGATGAGATGAACCACGGGTGCGGCTGTTATATCACGCGTGCCTGCGCCCATCGCGGCACGTCCGCGAGGCGAGCTGCAGGGGCTGAGGGAGGCAGGGAATCGCCTACAATCGGGGCCATGCGCGTCACTCGTGGCCTCCTGCTGCTCGTGCTCCTGGCCGCGGCCGGGCAGAGCGTCTTCAGCCAGTCGGCCGCCCCGGTGTCGCTCGTGGTCACCGGTGGCACGGTCGTCACGGTGGACGCCGCCCGGCGCGTGATCCCACGCGGGGCCGTGGCCATTGACGGGTCACGGATCGTCGCGGTGGGCACGGCCGTCGAGATCGCCGCCCGGTTCCAGCCGCGCGCGACCATCGACGCCACCGGCCAGGTCGTGATGCCGGGGCTCGTCAATACCCATACACACGCGCCGATGGTGCTCTACCGCGGCCTGGCCGACGACCTGGCGCTCATGGAGTGGCTGCAGAAGTACATCTTCCCGGCGGAAGCCAAGACGGTCACCCCGGCCTTCGTGCGCGCGGGCACGCGCCTCGCGGCGCTCGAGATGATTCAGTCGGGCACGACCACCTACGCCGACATGTACTACTTCGAGGAGGAGGTCGCTGCCGTCACCAAGACGGCGGGCCTGCGCGGCGTGCTCGGCCAGACGGTGATTCAGTTCCCGGTGGCCGATGCCAAGACACCGGCCGAGGCGCTGACCCGCGCTGAGGCCTTCATCCAGAAATACAAGAACGACGAGCTGATCGTGCCGGCGGTAGCGCCCCACGCGCTCTACACGAACGACCAGGCCACGCTCGTGGCGGCGCGCGACCTGGCCATCAAATACACGGTGCCGCTGCTCATCCATCTGGCCGAGACCGAGGACGAAGTGAAGGCGGCCCGCGACAAGGGCGGCATGAGCCCCACCGGCTATCTGGAGTCGTTCGGCTTCTGGACCGGCGCGCGCGCGCTGGCCGCCCACGGCGTGTGGGTGTCGGCCGACGACATCACGACGCTCGTGCGCCGGGGTGTGGGCGTGTCGCACAATCCCGAAAGCAACATGAAGCTCGCGAGCGGCTCGGCGCCGGTCGTGGGCTATCTGAAGGCTGGCGCGGCGCTTGGCCTCGGCACCGACGGCGCGGCCAGCAACAACGACCTCGACATGTTCGAGGCCATGCGTCAGGCGTCGTTCCTGGCCAAACACGTGAGCCGGGATCCACGGGTGGTGAGCGCCGCGACGGCGCTCGAGATGGCGACGATCGGCGGAGCCCGCGCGCTCGGCATGCAGGACCAGATCGGATCGCTCGAAGCCGGAAAGCGCGCCGATCTGCTGGTCGTGCGCATGAACCGCGCGCGCCAGACACCGATGTACGATCCGGTGTCGCATCTGGTCTACACCACCCGCGGCGACGACGTGGACACGACCATCGTCAACGGCAAGGTGCTGATGCGCGGCCGGATCGTGCGCACCTTGAACGCCGCGGCAGTGCTGGCCGAGGCGCGCGCGGCCGCAATCGCCGTACGGGCGGCGGTTACGCCGTGAGCAGGCCGATGTACGGGAGGTGGCGATGGTGCTCGTTAAAGTCGAGACCGTAGCCCACGACGAAGCGGTCTTCGATGGTGAAGCCGACATACTCGACCGGCACCTCGATCTTGCGGCGCGAGGGCTTCGAGAGCAGGCAGGCCGTGCGCAGACTGGCCGGCCCGCGGGCCCGCAGAATGTCCTGCAGGTAGTGCAGGGTGAGGCCGGTGTCGACGATGTCTTCCACGACGATCACGTGGCGGTTTTGAAGGCTGTAGTCCACGTCTTTGATGAGCCGCACCTCGCCGGTGCTGCGGGTGCCGGCGTAACTGGCCACGGCGATGAAGTCCATCGTGACCGTGCCGGGCATGGCGCGCAGCAGGTCGGCCAGGAAGAAGACCGAGCCCTTGAGCACGCCGATGAAGTGCAGGTCGGCGTCGGGCGCGTCGTCCCGGATCTGCTGGGCCAGGTCGGCGATGCGCTGGCGGATGACTTCGGCGGACAGGAACGGCGTGACGACGTCCGGCATGAGACGCCGAGGGTAGCACAGCAGCGGGAGACCCCGCGCGAGGACCGCCGATGAGCACGTTCGACATGATCACCGAGACCATCGCGCGCACCCTCGAGTGCGGCTCCACCATCACCCTGGCCACGGGCGGCCACGTGACCCCGCTGGCCCTCGACACCCTGCGCGAGCGACGTATCACGCTCGTGCGCGAAGGCGCGCTCGGCGACGCCAGCAGCCTGGCGCCAGTGAGTCCGGTGCGCCGGGTGGCGCTCGGCAGCGACCACACCGGGCTGGCTCTGCGCCGCGTGCTGCGCGACCACCTACGGGCACAGGGCCTGGCCGTGCAGGAGGTGGGGCTCGACACGCCCGACCCGGTGGACTATCCGGACACCGCCGGCGCGGTCGCCAGAATCGTGGCGCGCGGCGAAGCCGATGCCGGTATCGCAATTGACGGGGCGGGCCTGGGGTCGGCGATGGCCGCCAACAAGATTCACGGCGTGCGGGCCGCCATGTGCAACGACAAGACCTTGGCCCGCTACGCCCGCGAACACAACGGCGCCAACGTGCTTGCGCTCGGCGCCACGCTGCTCACGACCGAGGCGGCGCTCGGCATCGTCGACACCTGGCTGGCCACGCCCATGACCGAGGCCCGCTACATTCGCCGCCTCGGGAAGATCCAGGGCCTGGAGCGTCTGCAATGAGCGGCCCAAACGACGCGACCGTCGGCGTCGACCTCGGGCGCCTCGTCGCGATCATCGCCGAGGAGCTGGCGGCCTACCGGGCAGTGCCTCCGGCCCGCTGCGGGTGCCACGGCTGGCAGCTCGATTGCTGCCCCACGCGCGTGCAGGGCGTGATCGATGCCGGGGCCGCCCGATTGGGCATGCACGCGTCGGGCGGCGGCGGGGGCGCCGTGGCGCAGCTCATCGATCACACGCTGCTCAAGCCCGACGCCAGCGCCACCGACATCGAGACGCTGTGCACCGAGGCGGCGCAGCATCACTTCGCCACCGTGTGCGTGAACCCGGCGTGGGTGGCCCTGGCGGCGCGCCGGCTCCGCGGCACCGGCGTGGGGGTGTGCTCGGTCGTAGGCTTTCCGCTCGGCGCGACCACCCCGGACGTGAAAGCCTACGAAACGCGCCGGGCCATCACCGACGGCGCCACTGAGATCGACATGGTCATCAACGTGGGCGCGCTGAAGTCCGGTGACCTGCGCCTGGTAGAGCAGGACATCGAGGGCGTGGCGGCCGCGTGCCGCGCCTGTGGCGCCACGAGCAAGGTGATCATCGAGGCCGCGCTCCTCACCGACGACGAGAAGGTCATCGCGTGCACGCTGGCCAAGGCCGCCGGGGCCGACTTCGTGAAGACCTCGACCGGCTTCGGCCCGGGCGGCGCCACGGTGGATGACGTGGCGCTGATGCGCCGCGTGGTCGGCGACAGCATGGGCGTGAAGGCGGCCGGCGGCGTGCGCGACTTGAACCAGGTGCAGGCGATGGTGGCGGCCGGCGCAAGCCGGGTCGGCGCCAGTGCCGGCGTGCGGATCGTGCGCGAGTCGCAGGGCACCCGCGCGGACGGCGCACTGCCCGTGCCGCCCAAGCCCGCGAGCGGCGCCGGCGGCTATTGAAGCGATTGCCGCCGAGGGCAACCGCCCGATATGATGTGAACGCCGTCTCGTGCACTGGTGTACGAGACCCTCAGGCACGTACATAAGGAACTGACACATTGGCCACAGAACTGAGCAAGGACGACCTGCGTCGTTTCGCGCGCCTCGGCGCGATGAAGCGGCTCGACGACATTCGCGGCGAAGAAGCCGCCATCCGGCACACCTTCCCCGAACTCTTTGCAGGGGCGGCGGCCGCGCCCAAGGCCGGCAAGGGCGGCAAAGCAGGGAAGGCACCCAAGCCAGCAAAGGCGAGCAAGGCGGCGACACCGGCCAAGGCGCGCAAGCGCTCCACGATGTCGGCGGCGATGCGCAAAGAAGTGTCCGAGCGCATGAAGAAGTACTGGGCAGCGCGCCGCAAGGCCAAGAACGGATAGTTGTTTCGTGCGTCCCGCCTCACCCGCATGGGGTCTCCTGACGGCCCTGGTGTGCATCGCGCCGCATCTGGCGATGGCACAGGCCCGGGAGCCCCTGCGCGGTGTGGTGGCTGACGTGCGGCTCGTGAGCGCGACGCTGCCCAGCACTCCTGGGTGGACGCCGACGGTGCCGGCAGGCGCCGTCGTGCCCGGACGCGGTTTCGGCGTGGACGGCGGGGCGCACGTCTTCGTGGGACCGGGGCGACACCGCCGCCTGGGATTCGGGGTGGCCGGACTGGTGTCTCAGGGACGCTCCACCGGCCTGACGCCGGCTCCGGCCGTGACGACGCGGTTGTTCGCCGCCGCCCCGCATGTGTCGCTGAACTTCGGTCACGCGCTGGGCTGGAGTCACCTCAGCCTCGGCGTGGGCACGGCCAAGGTGACCTCCACCTACGTGGGCGGCGTGGCCGAGCCCGCCACCTGGGGCACCGCGATTCACTACGGCTTCGGCGGAAGGTGGTTCCTGCGCGACCATCTCGCGCTGAGCCTCGACCTGCGTTTCTGGGCGCTCACCCCGCGGCCGGCGTCGGATCCGCGGCCAAGCGCCCCGGCCACGACGCGGGTGGCGCTCGGGGCCGGCGTGGCGTTCCGCTGACGGACGCCCGGGCGCGGCCACCGCGGTGCCCTCGTCGCGCCTCGCTCGGGTGGTAGAATGTGACCACTGAGCGGGAGTAACTCAGTTGGTAGAGTGTCAGCTTCCCAAGCTGAATGTCGCGGGTTCGATCCCCGTCTCCCGCTCCATTCGCCTTCGCATCACGCTGTTCGGTCAGGCGGCGCACGTCATGACCGCCGTGCTCACCGTCGCCTGACGACGGGTCCGTCAGGGCGCCTTGGGCTCCGCCCCGTAGAGCACGGCGCCGGCGCCCTTGGTGACCACCAGCTGGTCGAAATGCGCGACCAGCGCATCGCGCCGTTTCATCAGGGCGGCCGCTTCGAACGTGTTCAAGCAGTGCGCCGTGGCTTCACGCACGGAGGCGGTATCGAGCGTGCGCAGCCGCGCCAGCAGCGTCCGGTCGATCTGCGTGAGGGCCTCCGGCGCCTTCAGCGTGTCGGCCAGGCGGAACGCGCGCGTGAAGTCGATCATCCACACCTTCCAATCGGCTGTGCCGATCAGGATGTTGCCGGCGTTGCGATCGGTGTCGCCGACCAGCGCGGCGAAGACCCGCATCTTGTTCAGTTGCTGGCTCCAGGTCACGGGATTCGGCGCCTGCCGCTTCTCCTTGAGCCGGGTGCGTTCGTCGAACACGTCGTCGAGCCACCACGTGATGGTGCCGTCCTTGCCGTTCCAGATGCGGTGCACGGTCACCGGCATCATGCCGTCGAGCCCGAGCATGCCGGCAATCTGGAAGGCCGCCAGGTTGAAGTGATGCGAGTCGGCGAAATTGAACTCCATGCCGCGCGCGCCGAAGTTGGCCTGCACCGCGCGTTCGTTGACTGACTGGAACGACGCGTCGTGCGTCACGGTGCCGTCGGTCAGCGTGAGGCGGAAGGGACTCGTGACGCCGGTCGACAGCGTCTGGCTGCGAGTCACCCTCGCGGTGCGCAAGAACTCGACCTGGGCGGCGCGCTCGAGCCCCGCGGCCAAGCCGCCCCCAGGGGAGGCCGGCGCGGGCACCTGGGCCCCCAGCCACACGCCGCCACACGCCGCGACGAGCGGCGCGATCCACACCTGCAGCCGCCATCGTCCGCTCATCTGCTACCTCCAATCGGCCGGCTCAGGGCGTGGCCGGCGGCTATCTTACTTTTGGACGAGGTGGCGGGGAAGATCGAATCGAACGTGGCGCAGGCGCAGGCTGTTGCCGACGACGCTTACCGAGCTCACGGCCATGGCGGCACTGGCCAGCACGGGGCTGAGCAGGACACCAAACGACGGATAGAGCAGCCCGGCGGCGACGGGAATGCCGATGATGTTGTAGATGAACGCCCAGAACAGATTCTGGCGGATGACCCGCATCGTCTGACGCGAGAGTTGGATGGCCTGCGCCACGCCGCGCACGTCCGAGCGCATCAGCACGAGTCGGCGGCCTCCACGGCCACGTCGGTGCCCGACGCCAGCGCGATGCCCACGTCGGCCTGGGCCAGGGCCGGCGCGTCGTTGATGCCGTCGCCCACCATGGCTACGACGGGTCCCGCCCGCTGCAGCCGGGCGACTTCATCGCGCTTGCCCGCGGGCAGCACGCCGGCCACCACCTCGGTGATGCCCATGGCGGCGGCGACGGCCAGCGCGGCCCTGCGCCGATCGCCGGTGAGCAGCACGATGCCCGCGAGCCGGCCGTCGGCACTGACGTGCACCTCGGTGGCGGGGGAGCCGTCGCCACCCCCGCCCCCGGTTCCTGACGCATCAACGGCGCCGTCGCGCACGTACTCGGCGCGGCCCATGCGCACCCGCACGCCGTCGACGACGGCGCGCGCACCCAGGCCAGGCAGGCTCTCGAACCTGGCCGGCGCCGGCACGGTCAGGCCCAGCGCGCGCGCGTGCGCCACGATGGCCGACGACAGCGGATGCTCCGACCGTGAGCCCACCGCCGCGGCCCACTCCAGCACCTGCGCGGCCGACACCTGCGCCGCCGCGACGCGCACTTCGGCCGCCGTGGGGCGGCCTTCGGTGAGCGTGCCGGTCTTGTCGAAGACCACCGCGGTAATCTCGCCGGCGCGCTGCAGCGCCTCGCCGCTCTAGATGAGCACGCCCAGCTCGGCACCGCGGCCCGTGGCGACCATCCCCGCCGTAGGCACCGCCAGGCCCATCGCACAGGGACACGCGATGATGAGCACGGCTCCTCCGTTGGCAAAGGCGCGCACGGCGCGCGCGAGGCCTGCGCGTCCTGCATCAGCCGCACGACCTGCGCGAGCACGGTCGCTTTGCCCACTGCCGTGGTGCGCACGACGAGGCCACCTGCGCCGTTCACGGTGCCGCCCACCACGCGGTTGCCCTCGCGCTTCATCACTGGTACTGGCTCGCCGGTCAGCATCGACTCGTCCACCGGGGACGTGCCCTCGACCACCGCGCCGTCCACGGCCAAGCGCTCGCCCGGACGCACCACCACGACATCTCCCAGAGCCACGTCCGCTACCGGCCGGTCCACCTCGACGCCCCCGGCGCGCACGTGCGCCGTAGCCGGCTGCGGCTCCACGAGGCGGCCGATGGCGCGCACCGTCTGGTGTTTGGCGCGCGCTTCGAGCGCCCGGCCCACGAGCACCAGCGCGATGATGAAGAGCACGGCTTCGTAGCACACGTCGGGCGCCACCGTGGCGACGAGCGAGTAGACGAACGCGGCGCCGGTGCCGAGGGCCACCAGCGAGTTCATGTCGGAGGTGCCGTGGCGCGGATTCTTCCAGGCGCGCACGGAGAACTCGTGCCCGGCCCAGGCCATCACGGCCGCGGCAGCGAGGGTCAGCGTCCAGTTGATCACGTTGGGCGGCACGGCATAGAGCCAGGGCAGCCAGGTGTGGAAATGAACGAGTCGGGCGTCACGCCGTGGCTGTGCGCGCCGGCCACCGGCGCCATGAGCGGCACGCCGAGCACCATCGCCACCCCGCCTGCCGCCAGGCTGGCGAGTGCCTTGACGCTGCGCTCCACCGCACCCTGACAGGCCGCACAGGGCATCCCCCCCGACAGGGAAGGTGACGCGGGCGGATGACGGGGACGCCTATGGCATCTGATGATCTTGTGATTTCGCGACCGGTTGATCTGATCTGACGATCTCCCGAGCGAACCACCGGATGACCCGACGCGCCTAACCTCTGATGATGTCCAGCACTTGATCCCGGCGCTGCTCCATCACCTCCGGGGTCGAACCTTCGAGATTCAGACGCAGCAGGGGCTCGGTGTTCGAGGCGCGCACGTTGAAGTGCCAGTCGTCGAACTCCACCGAGATGCCGTCCAGGCGATAGACGTATCCGTGGCCGTATTCCTTGGCCAGACGCTCGATCTTCTCGGGCACGACCGCCATGCTCGACACTTTCGTGTTGATCTCACCCGAGATGAAGTATTTCCCGCGCAACGGCGCCAGCAGTTCGCGCAGCGACTTGCCCTTGCGCGACATCAGCTCCAGGATGAGGAGCGCCGGGATGAAGCCGTTGTCGGCGTAGAAGTTGTCCTTGAAGTAGTAGTGCCCGGTCACTTCGCCGCCGAAGATCGCGTCTTCCTCGCGCATCCGGCGCTTGATGAAGGCGTGGCCCACGCGGTTCATGAGCGCCCGGCCGTTGTAGCGGGCCACGGTGTCTTTCACGGCATAGCTGGCGCGCACGTCGTAGATGATGGTCGAGCCCGGCTGCTTCATGAGCGCGGCCTCGGCCAGCAGGGCGGTGATGAAGTCGCCGGCGATGAACTCGCCGCTGCCGTCGATGAAGAAGCAGCGATCGGCGTCGCCGTCCCACGCAATGCCCACGTCCGCGCCCTGGCGCACCACTTCGGCGACGATGTCGGCGCGGTTCTCGGCGAGCAGGGGATTGGCTTCGTGGTTCGGGAACGTGCCGTCCACGTCGAAGCACAGCCTGGTGGTGCGGCAGGGCAAACGGTCGAAGAGATGCGGAGCCACCAAGCCGGCGATGCCGCTGCCGGCGTCGAGCACGGCCTTGAAGTCGTGGATCACGGTGGGATCGATGAACCCCATCACGTGCTCGAGGTAGGGCGCCATGACGTCGAGCGGCGTGACTGTGCCGCGCGCCGCCGCGGGCGGCGGCAGCGAGTCGGTCAGCATCATCTCGCGCATCTCCTTGATGCCCGATTCGCCGCTCAGCGGGAACGCCTCGCGCCGCACGAGCTTGCAGCCGTTGTACTGCTTGGGATTGTGCGAGGCCGTGATCTGCGCGCCGCCATCGAGCCCGTTTGCGGCCACGGCGAAATACATCATGTCGGTGCCGGCCAGCCCGCAGTCGAGCACGTGCACGCCCTGCATCGTGACGCCGTCGATGAACGCCTTGGTGAGCGACGGCGACGACAGGCGCATGTCACGCGTGACGGCGACGCGGCCGGGGCCCAGGAACACGGCGAAGGCGCGGCCGAGCTGCAGGAATGTCTCTTCGTTGACCTCCGACGGGTAGAGGCCGCGGACGTCGTAGGCCTTGAAGATCTCGGGGTTGATCGTCGCCATGCGCGGGTGTCCTTCGTAAAGAGCGCCGCGGACTCAGGCGCGGGTGAAGTCGGACAACGTGGTCTTGTCGCCGAGAATCGCTGCCGGCCCGACGACGGCGTTCTTGCCGACGTAGCAGCTCCGGCCGATGAGCGCCCCTTCGACCACGGCATCGTGGCCGATCCGGGCGTTGGGCCACACGATAGCGCCGCTGACCTGCGCGTCTTCCTCGACGAGCACTGACCGGCCGAGCACGCTGTAGGGGCCGATGCGCGCCCCGGCCTTCACCACCACGCCGGCATCGAGAAAGCACGGGCCGTCGAGTACCGCGCCGGCCTCCACCCTGGCGTCGGGCGACACCACTGGCTGCCCAGACGCGATGCCGGCCGGGCCGAGCGGACAACGCCCGTCGAAGATGTCCTTGTGCACGTCTCGGTACTTCTCGGGCGTGCCGATGTCGATCCAGTAGCCGCGTTCCACATAGGCGCAGAACGTCTCGCCGCGCGCGACCAGCGAAGGGAAGTAGGCGCGTTCTATCGAATAGGGCGTGTCCTTCGGAATGCGGTCGAAGGTGCCTGGTTCGAGCACGTAGATGCCAGCGTTGATCGTGTCGCAGGTGATCTCGTCGGCCGAGGGCTTCTCGAGGAAGCGCCGCACGTTGCCGTCAGCGTCGCACTCGACCAGACCGTAGGCCGAGGGGTTGTCGACCGGTGTGAGCACGATGGTGGCCTTGGCCTGGCGTGCCTGATGCTGGCGCACCACGGCCGCCAGGTCGACCGCGGTCATGACGTCGCCGTTGAACACGATGAGCGTGTCGTCGATGCCCTGCGCGGCGTAGCGGATGGCGCCGCCCGTGCCGAGCGGCGAGGGCTCCACGACGTAGCGGAGTTTCATGCCGAGGCCCGCCCCGTCGCCGAGCGTTTCTTCGAGTCGGCGGGGCTGGTAGTTGAGGCTGAGGATGACTTCGTCGATCTCAGGGAGCTGCTTCAAGAGCCCGATCTGGTAGCTCAGGAAGGGCTTGTCGAAGATCGGCACGATGGGCTTGGGCGTGTGCAGCGTCAGCGGACGCAGCCGGGTGCCCTTGCCGCCGGCAAGGAGGATGGCTTTCATGGCGACGCTTGATGATACACGAGGCGTTTTTCGCAGCGCGCCGTTGGTTGTCAGCGCCGGGGACGAGCGGTAGAATCGCCCCACGCGACCGTGCCATGAACCTGCCGAATTCCCTCACGGTCATCCGCATCTTCCTCGTGCCCCTCCTGGTGGTGGTGCTGCTCACCAAATTCGAGGGCCGCGCGGTGTTCGGCATTCACGTCGAGTTCGTGGCCGCGGCGATTTTCGGCCTGGCGTCGCTCACCGACTGGCTCGACGGCTACCTGGCGCGGCGCCGTCAGCAGATCACGTGGGTGGGGCAGGTGCTCGACCCGATTGCCGACAAGCTGCTCATCTCGGCCACGCTCGTGTCGCTGGTGCAGCTCGAGCTGGCGCCGGCCTGGATGGTGGCGGTCATCATCGGTCGCGAGTTCGCCGTCACGGGGCTGCGCAGCCTCGCCTTCACGCGCGGCCTGGTCATTCCCGCCTCGCCCCTCGGCAAGCTCAAGATGGGCACGCAGGTGGTGGCCGTGCTGTTGCTGCTGCTGGGGTGGGAACGCTTTCCGGTGCTGCTGTCGCTCGGCAAGCTCACCCTGTGGGCCGTGATGGCCATTGCCCTCGGCTCAGCGCTCGACTACTTCTGGAGATTCAGCCGCGCGGTCGATGCCCAGGGACAGGCGAGATAGATCGATTTGGTGAGGTCATCAACAGGCCAGATCACTCAGATCACTCGATCACCAGATCACGAAGTCACCAGATCTCCCGTCCCTGCCCCCGAATCTATTTGTCGAGACCGACCCAATCGCCGGCGGTGAGGGCATCGCGCACACGGTCGGCGATGACGGTGGCGGTGTCGCCGGCCACCGTGAGCACGATCGCGTGTCCCACCGGCACCAGCGGTGCGCCGCCCTTCGTGTCCCGGAACACGCTCAGGCGCGCGCCGGCAGTGAGGCCGTGCGCCGAGCCGCGATTGATGACAATCAGGTCGCCGTTGGCGAACGAGCGCCGGCCGTCGTTGCCAAACAGCAGCTGGCCCATGTCTGTGAACTGCGGCGTGCCCGGCGCAGCCACGGCGGTGGGCATCGGTCCCGGCGTGAACGGCTCGAGGTAGTCGCCCTTCACGAAGCCGTCGCACGCGTGGTCGATCCGCGCCAGCGCGGCGAACTGGTCCGAGCCGATGATGGTGACCCAACCGGCCGTGTGCACCATGCCTGGACTTGCGACGCTGGGCTTTTCGTGATTCGGACTGAGCAACAGACGGCGCACGAAGTACTGCTGACCGGGCTGCAGGCCCGCCGTCGTGCCGCCAGGCAGGGTCAGCGTGTCGGGTGCCGCGAAGGCCCGGCGCAACTTTCCGTCGCTCTCGTGGGCTGACGCGAGCCGGTGTACCGGCGAGGGGCTGCTGTAGACGGGCAGATCGGCGCACGACAGACGCTTTGGATACATCCCCAGCGTGCCGAAGGCATGCGGCGGCAGCGGCTCCTGCGCCACCGCCGCCGTCGCCCCGATTCCGACCATGACTGCACACAACACCGCGGAGACGCGCATATGTCCTACCTCTAGGGCTGGGGCATGCTCTTGAGCTCGTCCACCCGTTTTCGGGCCAACTCCAGGTACGAACTCTGTTCGAACTCTTTCAATAATCGTTCGAAGTACGGCAATGCCTCGGCGTTCTGCTTCTGCTTAAGCAAAGCATCGGCCAAGTGGTAATAGACGGCGTCACGATGGGTGAACCCGGGATCGGCCTTCAGAATCTCGCGAAAGCGATCGACCGCTCCTGGATACCATTTCGACCGGTAGTAGTAGAACCCCACCCGGTAGCTGGCTTCGCTCAACCGATCGTTGGCCGCGCGCTTCAGTTTCTGCGCGTCCGGTAGCAGTGCGCTGTTCGGGTAGCGGTCCTCGAAGACCTGCAGTTCCTTCACGGCTTCGCGCGTGTTGCTCTGGTCACGTTCGGCCGCCAGCATCTGCTCGGCCATGGCCGTGGCGAGCCGGAACTGGGCATAGTCGGCCCGCGGGCTGGTCGGGTAGAACGTGAGGAACTCGCGAAACTCGTTGACGGCCTGGAGCAGCGACTCAGTCGTGTGCTCGCCGATGTAGGAATCACCCACCGACAACTTGGCATCCGGCCGGTACGGGCTCTGGGGGTAGTTGTCGACGATCTGGCGGAAGTACTCGCGCGCCTGGAGCCACTTGCGATCCTTGAAGGCCGCCGTGCCACGCTCGTACAGGAACTGGTCGGCATCGGCCGCGGCCGGCGCCACGGCGGCGCGCTGCGATCCGCATCCGGACAGGAGCGTCAGCGCGGCGAGCACGACCGCGAACTGCCGGGCACTCATGACGGTCTGGTCACGAATCCCTGGTACATGGCGCCGAGCCCCTGTTGCAGGGTGACCGAGGGCGCAAAGCCGAGGTCGGCCTGCGCCAGAGTGGTATCTGCGTGCGTGTCTTGCATGTCGCCTTTCTGCGGCGGCTGCCGGTCGATCACCAGTTCGCGGCCGGACACCCGGCCGATGAGTGCGAAGACCTCGAGCAGCGTCACCCGCGATCCCCCGCCAATATTGTAGACCCGCCCGGGGGTCGCCCGGACGCCCGCGTCGGTGGTGGCCCACACCGCGTCGGCCACGAGGATGAAGTCGCGGGTCTGCAGGTCGAGTTATACACGAACCGTTCGATCGGCCGGCCGACGCAGGCTTCGAGCAGGATCTGCGTGGCGTCGATGATGAGTTCGGTGTAGACGCGGAAGTCGGCAGCCCAGCTCTTCCGCACGCCCGCCCTGTGCCGCCAGGTGGAACACAGTGGGTCACGCCGTCGCGCAGCGCCGGCAAATTGGCGTCCTTGATTGCCGCCTCGATCAGGTGATAGCCCGGCTGGCGGCGCAGGCCGGCCACGTTCGCTTCCTTGATCGGCCGGGGGTAGTAGTCGGTGAGGCGACCACCTCGGCACCCGACGCGAGCAGGTGCTCGCTCAGGGTCGAGCCGATGAAACCGGCGCCGCCCGTGACCAGTGCCTTCATCTGAGGAGCTCCTTGATCCGCGCCGGCATGCGAATGGGCCGGCCGGTCCGGTCCATGGTCGCGTGCACGGTGGATCCCACGGCAACGAGCGCCGTCGGGCCGGTGATCTCGTAGTCGAACGCCAGTCGCGCGGGTGACACCACACGCGCCACGGCGCTGATCGACAGTGCGTCGTCGTAGCGCGCCGGCGATTTGTATGCGCACCGCGCGTCGATTACCGGCAGCAGCACGCCACCGGCCTCCATCTCGCGGTAGGTGAGTCCCGCGCCGCGCAGCCAGTCGGTGCGCGCCACTTCGAACCACACGAAGTAGTTGGCGTAGTAGGCCACGCCCATCTGGTCGGTCTCGGCATAGCGCACCCGCACGGAGCTCACGCTCTGCCGCGCAGCCACAACCGGATCAGCCACGGGTGCTGGCTCCTGCCGCGGCCGCCTTCAGCGCCCGCGTCGCCGCCGTGGCGTCGCCGTGGCCGAACACCGCCTGTCCGGCGACCACGACCGACGCGCCGGCGGCGACCACCGCCGCGATGTTGGTCAGGTCCACGCCGCCGTCGATCTCGATGAACGCGGCACTGCCCGTGCGGGCCAAGAGCTCTCGCACGGCCCGCACCTTGTCGAGCGAGTGCGGGATGAAGCGCTGCCCGCCGAACCCAGGATTCACCGACATGACCAGCACGAAGTCGAGGTCGGCCGCCACGTGTTCGAGCACCGACAGCGGCGTCGAGGGGTTCAGCGCGACCCCGGCCTGCGCGCCAAGCTCCTTGATCGCGGCGACCGTGCGGTGCAAGTGGGACAGCACCTCCGCGTGCACCGTGAGCAGCGAGGCGCCGGCGGCCACGTAGGCCTGCAGATACTGGTCGGGATTGGCCACCATCAGATGCACATCGAGCGGCACGGTCGCCACCCGCTTGATCGCCTTTACGACCGGCGGGCCGATCGTGAGGTTCGGCACGAAGTGGCCGTCCATCACGTCCACGTGGATCAGATCGGCGCCCCCGGCCTCCGCCGCGGCGATGTCGCGGGCGAGATAGGCGAAGTCGGCCGAGAGGATCGACGGCGCCACCCGCACGTTCATCGCGCCACCTCGAGCGAAATGGCGGCACCCGGCTGCACCTGGTGTCCGCCTGGCGGCGTCTGCCGCACGATGAGGCCGGACGGCAGACCGCCCGACGCCTGTTGCGCGACGAAACTCACGCGGAAGCCCTGCTGACGCAGCATCGACGCGGCGGGCTCGCCATCGACACCAATGAGGTCCGGCATGATGTAGGTTGACATATCGGCGCCGCGGCTCACGAGCAGGCGCACCGAGGCCGCGGGTTGGCCGGCCGGCGGTTCCTGCGCCACGACCTGATCGGCCGAGTACTCCTCGGACCGGATCTCGGCCACGGCGGCCGGCTCGAGGCCTTCGGTCGAGAGCCGGATATCGGCGGCGCGATCGGTCTCGCCCACGAGCTGTGGCATATAGGCGATGCGGGGGCCGGCCGACAACCACATGCGGATCGAGCGCTGGCGGCGTGAGGCGGTGCCGGCGGGGGGATCCTGGCCGAGCACGCGGCCCGCGGCAAGCTCGGCGCTCGGCCGCTGCACGGTATCGACGCGTGCGCCCAGGTCGACGGCAGCGAGCCGTTCGGACGCGGTGCCCAACGTCACGCCGGTGACGTCCGGCACGACCACGTCGCGCGCGCGCACCGCCACCTGGACGGCCACAGCGGCGCACACCAGATAGGTCGTCAGCAGGCCGCTCGCGATGAGCAGCAGCCGCCCCAGGTTCCAGACACGCCCACCAAACGCCATGCGCGACTCGTCACTGTACAACGGCGGCGCGGGCGGGACCAATGCCTTCGCGCGTCAGCACCACGCCGAAGTAGCTCTCGAGACCATGGCGCGCCGGGTCGGTTGCGAACCGGCCCTGCGCATCGCAGAAGGGCGCGAGCAGCGCGGCGTGGGGGCCGTGATCCGCGCGTCCGAGCGTGAACGCCGGTGTCAGTTCGAGAAACCGGGCCACGACGTCTTCGTTCTCGTCGGCCTCGCTCGAGCAGGTCGTATAGACCAGCAGGCCACCCGCGCTGACCGTGGCGCTGGCGCGCTGCAGCAGGTCGAGCTGACGCGCCGCCAGGCGAGGCAGATCGTCGGGCGTGCGCCGCCACTTGATGTCGGGATCGCGCCGCAGCGTACCCAGCCCGCTGCATGGAGCGTCCACCGCGACCACGTCGAAGGCAGCACGCACCGGGAGCGCGCCATCGGCGTCGATGTGCACGATGCCTGCGCGTGCGGCGCGGGCACGCGTGAGGGTCTCGGCCAGCAGCTGCACGCGCCGGGTGCGCACGTCGGCGGCCACCACGTAGCCGCTGGCGCCGGCCGCCGCCAGGTAGGCCAGCGTCTTGCCGCCGGGCGAGGCGCAGACATCGAGCACCCGCGCGCCCGCGTAGACCGGCGCCACGAGCGCGGCGAGCTGCGAGCCCTCGTCCTGCAGACTACAGGCGCCGGCGTGCATCGGCGGTGTGCCGAGCGGGTTGCCGTACTGCACCGCGAGGCCGAGCGGCGCGTAGCGGCAGGGGGCGGTGACGACGCCGTAGCGAGCGAGGGCCTCGGCCACCTCGGCGCGGCTGCCGGCGACCAGGGGATTGACGCGCAGGGTCAGCGGCGCCGGCGCGTTGTTGAAGGCAAGCCAGGCGTCGACCTCGGACCGCGGCCGGCGGCCCAGCCAGCGCCGCACGAGCCAGGCGGGATGCGACGCGACGCGCGCGAGCGTGTCGACGTCGTCAGCGTCGACGGGCGGCGCTCCGCGTTCGCCGCGCGCGATCCGCCTCAAGACGGCGTTCACGAGTCCGGTCGCACTCGACTTCTTGGCCGCGCGCACGAGCCCCACGGCGTCGTCCACCACCGCCGAGGCCGGCACCCGGTCGAGATAGAGCAGTTGATATGCGCCCAGCCGCAGCGCGGTCAGCACCTCGACATCGAGCTTCGTCAGCGCCACGCGGCAGAGCGGCGCGATCACGCCGTCGATCGCGCCCTGCCAACGCAGGGTCCCGGTGACGAGCTCGCGCACGAGCGCGACATCGCGCGCGTCGCTGACCAGCCGGCGCGCGGCCTCGATGCCGGTGTCGAGATCCGAACGGCCGTGGGCGATCGCGCCGAGGGCGTCGAAGGCGGCGCGTCGCGCGGGCGCGATCACCCGCCCTCGAACGCGGCGCCAGGCGGCAGCGCCCGGCCCGCCAGGAATTCTGCCGCAGTCAGCGCGCGGCCCCCTTCGGCCTGCAGCGTCAGCAACCGCACGATCGCGCCGTCGCCCGCCACCACGTCGATGCCGGCGGGTCCGGACGCGTGCACGTAGCCGGGGGCCGCGGCGTGCGGGCCGTCGTGACGCGTGCTGCGGTGCAGGATGACACGACGGCCAGCGAGCACCGACGAGGCATGCGGCCACGGATGCAGGCCGCGGATGTGATCATGAATCGCCTGCGCGGACCGGCGCCAATCGACGGCGCTGTCGGCGCGGGTGATCTTGGCGGCGTAGGTGGCGGCGCTGTCGTCTTGCACGTCTTCGGTGACCGGGCCGTGGGCGAGACGATTCACCACCTGCACGAGCAGCGCGGCGCCGGCGGCGCCGAGGGCGCGCTCCAGGTCGGCGCTCGTCTCGTCGGGCCCAATCGGCACAAAGGCGCGAGCGAGCATCGGCCCGGCGTCGAGGGCCTTCACGACCCGCATGATGGTGACGCCGGTCTCGGCGTCGCCGGCCATCACGGCGCGGTGCACCGGAGCCGCGCCGCGATACTTCGGCAGCAGCGAGGCGTGGACATTCACCATGCCGCCAGGCGGCAGGGCGAGCAGCCACTCGGGCAGAATCTTACCGTAGGCCGCCACCACGCCCAGATCGGCGCGGCCCGCTGCGAGCGCGTCGGCCAGACCGGGATCGGCGAGCCTGGCGGGCTGCAGCAGGGGCAGTTCAAGGGCGTCCGCCGCGGCCGCGACGGCGCCGCGGGTCACTCTCTGGCCACGGCCGCGCGGCCGGTCGGGCTGCGTGACGACACCGACAACCGTGTGCGCCGACTCGACCAGCGCGCGCAACGTCGGCACGGCGAACTCCGGCGATCCGAAAAAGAGGATGCGCATGCCGTTACCAGTGCCCAGCGCATTCGAGCTTGTGCACCTTGCGCAGAATCATCGCGCGGCTGATCCCGCGCAGCCGGTCCACGAAGAGGCGGCCGTCCAGATGATCCATCTCGTGCTGCAGCGCCCGCGCCAACAGACCGTCGCCAGCCACGGTATGCGCCTGGCCCGCGCGATCGAGCGCGTGCACGGCGGCGCGGGTCGGCCGGGCCACGGTGGCGGTGAAGCCGGGAACGCTCAGACAGCCTTCTTCTTCGAGCTGCATGCCGTCGCGTTCGCCCCACGAGGGATTGATGCACACCTTCAGCGCCTGGGGGTCACGGCCACTCGAGATGTCGACGACGAAGACGCGCAGGCCCACGCCAATCTGCGGCGCCGCCAGCCCGACGCCGCGCTCGGCGTACATCACCGCGATCATCTCGTCGACGAGCGCCTGGATGTCGGGTGTGACGGCGTCGACTGGAACCGCCGCGGCGCGGAGCGCCGGCGCGCCCAGACGCAGCACGGAACGCGCCATCGCTCACTCCACCTGCGGCGCCCTGGTCAGGCGCGCGGCCACTGCTGCGGCGGTCGCCGTCATGTGGCGGTGAATGAGGGTGAGCGAGTCGCCGCCGAAGCGCTCGAGCAGGGCATCGGCGAGCACCAGCGCCACCATCGCTTCGCCGACCACCGCGGCGGCGGGCACGGCACACACATCCGAGCGTTCGATCGCGGCCGGCGCCGGGGCGAGCGTCGTGAGATCCACAGAGCGCAGCGGCTGCATCAAGGTGGCAATCGGCTTCATGTGGCCAACGACGCGCACGTCCTCGCCGTTTGTGACCCCGCCCTCGAGACCACCAGCGCGATTGGTCGGGCGAACGGGTCTGCTACCCGCGGCGTGCGGCGGCAGAATTTCGTCGTGCACGCGTGAGCCCGGCGCGGCGGCACTGGCCGCACCGAGGCCGATGCCCACACTTTTGATGGCGGGAATCGACATCACCGCCTGAGCCAGCCGGCCATCGAGTTTGCGGTCCCACTGCACGTAGCTGCCCAGGCCCACCGGCAGCCCGGTGACGATCACTTCGAAGGTGCCACCGAGGGTGTCGCCGTCGGCCTTCGCCTGATCGATGCGCGCGGTCATGCGCGCTTCCAGCGCGGCGTCCACGCAGCGCAGCGGCGCGTCAACGGCGAGGCGCTGGGCCTCGGCAAACGTCACGAGCCGGTCGGGGGGAAGCGCCAGTTCGGCGATCGCGCTGACATGACTCGTGACGGCCGCCCCGACCGCTTCGAGCAACTGGATCGCCAGGCCGCCGGCCGCCACCCGGGCGGCGGTTTCCCGCGCGCTGGCCCGCTCGAGTACGTCGCGCACGTCGTCGTGATCGTATTTGAGGGCGCCCGCCAAGTCGGCGTGGCCGGGGCGGGGCCGCACGACCGGCGCGCGATTGGCACCGGTGGCGTCGTCAGGCATCTCGGGGCCGGTATGCATCGTGCGCTGCCAGTTCACCCAGTCGCGATTGGCAATGAGCAGCGCGACCGGGCCGCCGGTCGTACGACCGTGACGCACACCGCTCTGCACCTCAGCGCGATCCGATTCGATGGCCATGCGGCGCCCGCGGCCGTAGCCGCCCTGGCGCCGGTGGAGAAGGGCATTGAGCCGGTCGAGATCGAGAGGCAGGCCGGCCGGCAGGCCATCGACGATGACCACCAAACCTCGACCATGCGACTCGCCGGCGGTGAGAAACCGCAGCATCGCGGCAGAATTGTATACGAGGTTTCTGCGGTCACGGCGTGGCGCGCGCCGTCCAATCGCGCGGATCGTGCCGAAAATCGCAGTGGAACCGCGTTTGCTAGCGTGACTGGCGAGCTGCCCGTGGACGCCGTCATCCCCAACGATCGCTGCGCTGTCGAGCGCATCTGCCGGCACTTACGCAGCGCCCTGGGCGCCGACGCGGTTGCCGTCTGGTCCGAGTCGCCGTGGTGCGTCGTGGCCTCGACCGGACACCCCGTGCCACATCCCGCCGACCACGGCGTGCACACGGCGCCGATCGTCTACGGTGTCGACCCGGTGGCCCAGCTCACCTGGCGCCGGAGTAGCACGGCGGGCGCCACGAATCTTGGGCTGGTGGCTGCCGCGGTCGATATCGCGGCGCCGCTCGTGGCGTCGTGTCTGACCCTCGCCGACGAGGCTCCGGCCGATCCGCCCTTCGGGCTGGTCGGCGTCAGTGCCGCGATCGCGCGATTGCGCGCGTCGATCCCCAAAGTGGCCAGCGTGCTGGTGCCCGTGTTGGTCGAAGGCGAAAGCGGGGTGGGCAAGGAGCTCGTCGCCCGAGCTGTGCACGCCGCGGGTCCGCGCCGCGGCTCGGCCTTCGTGGCCGTCAACTGCGCCGCGCTCGCCGATGAACTCATCGACGCGGAGCTGTTCGGTCACGCGAAGGGCGCCTTCACTGGGGCCGCGCTCGAGCGCCGCGGTCTCATCGAAGAGGCCCATGGCGGCACGCTTTTCCTCGACGAGGTGGCGGAGCTGTCACCGCGGGCGCAGGCCAAGCTGCTGCGCGTGCTGCAGGAAGGCGAGGTGCGGCGGGTCGGCGAGAATGCGCCGCGTCGCGTCGACGTGCGTGTCGTGTCGGCCACCAACCGGCCGCTGCGCGATGAAGCCGCGGCCGGGCGCTTCCGCCACGACCTGCGCTTTCGCCTCGACGTCGTGCGGCTCGTGGTGCCGCCGCTGCGCGAGCGCCGTGACGACATCGGCGTGCTGGCCGAGCATTTCTGGCGGCAGATGATGGTGCGCCTGCGGCGCAGCGCGCGTCTGGCGCCGTCGCTCCTCGCCTTGATCAGCGCCCACGACTGGCCCGGCAACGCGCGCGAGCTGCAGAACGCCGTGGCGGCGATTGCGGCCGCCGGACCGGCGCGCGGACTCGTCGTGGCCGACGACGCGCGCGCCGTGTGGGCCGCGCCGTCGCGCCACGCCGGCACGACCCTCGGCGAGGCACGGCGCGCGTTCGAGGCGGGCTTCGTGCAAGCGGCTTTCGAGCGCTGCGGTCACCGGCCGAGCCTCGTGGCTCGCGAGCTCGGCCTCACGCGTCAAGGGCTCGCCAAGCTCATCGCGCGGCTCGGCCTGGCGGCCGCCGGTCGTCGCGGCGCGCAGGAACGCGCCATCTAGGGTGCGCCTGGCGGCAGGTCGTGCCGCGCAGACTCCTAGCAGCTAGCGCGGTTCGACCGTGCGTTTGAGGGCGAGCAGGCCGGGGTGGTCGGCCTCGAGGGCCAGGCCGGCCGCCACAATCTCCCGGGCACGGTCCACGCGTCCGCGGCTGATCTCCGCTTCTGCCTGACGGTGGAGCAGGGTGGCCGAAGGCCCCTGCTCGACGACCGCGCGGTCGTACCAGTAGACAGCGGTGTGCGGGTCACCGACGTCCATCGACAACGCGCCGATGCGGGGGGCGACAACGCCGGCGGCCGGGGTGCCAGCGACGAGGGCGGCATACTGCACCAGCACGTCGCGGGCCTCGAGCCGCCGCTGCTTGCGTTCGAGCACATCGGCCAGTCCCGCGTAGGCTTCTGCCGGTGCCGGCACCAGCGCGATGGCCGCGCGCAGGTCGCGCTCGGCCCCGGTGGTATCACCGGCCCGCAGCCGCGCGCGCCCCAGGAGCGTGAGCGTGTCGGCGACCGGGTCGTTCAAGGTCGCCGCCCGCGTCAGCGCCGCCAGCGCTTTGTCGAGCGCCACGCGTTCGCCCGTGGCCTCGGCCTCACGCAGCCAGACGCGGCCGAGCGCCGTGTAGACCAGCGCTGACTCGGGAAACCGTTGGGCCGCGCGCCCCAGGGCCAGGATTGCGGCCTCCCGCCGCCCGGCGCTGGCATAGGCATTGGCCACGGCCACCGCGCGCTCGGGCCGTTCGGGCTCGAGGGCGGCCAAGGCCTCGAGTTCGTCGACGGCCCGCGTGACGTCGCCCCGCGCCTGCAGCACTTCCGCGCGCGCCTCGCGCACCGCAAGCAGGCCGGGCGAGAGCTTGGCGGCGGCAGTGAGGGCCGAGAGCGATTCGTCGAGCCGGCCCGAGTCGCGCAAGCTGAGGCCCAGCAGGTAGTGCGGTTCGGCCAGGGCTGGCGCCAGAGCGATCGCGCGCCGCAACGGCTCGATGGCAGCGCCGGTGCGTCCCTCGCGGTAGCGTGCCACGGCCAGCTTGTAGAAGACCTCGGCTTGACGGTCGTCGAGCGACAGGCTTTGCTCGAAGCGCTCGCCCGCGCGGGCGTAGCGTCCCAGCCCCAGGTTGACGTCGCCCTGCCATTCGAACACGCGCGGCGCGGTGGCATCCAGCTCCGACGCGCGCCTGAGGTCACGCAGTGCGGCCTCAGGCTCGTTGCGCTGGCGATAGGCGAGTCCGCGTTTCAGATGCGCGGCCATGGAGTCGGGGTTCAGGGTGATGGCGCCGGTGTAGGCCTCGATGGCTCCTGCCGGATCAGCCGCCGCAAGGGCGGCGTCGCCCGCCACTACCAGACGGGAGTACTCCCGCTCATTGCGGAGCGACACGAACGCCAGCACCGACGCCACGGTCACTGCGAGCGTGACGGCGAGGGCGACGGGCCAACCGAACAACCTCGCCACGGCCAGATGGTAGCAATTAAGGGAACTTTCCGGGTCGACTGGGTTCTAACCTGATACGCGCTGGACCCTGAGGGGGGTGCTACACTGCCATGGGACGCTTCCTCGCTACCCCATCTGTGAAAGACGCACGAACACTCGGCTGGAGCGACGTCGGCACCGACGAAGCCGACTTGATACGACGCTGCGCGGCGTCGGACGAGACGGCATGCGCCGAGCTCGTGACGACCCACGAGCGCATGGTGTATCAGCTGGCCTACCACCTGCTCGGCAATCGGGAAGAGGCGCTCGACCTGTCGCAGGAAGTGTTTCTGCGGGTGTTCCGCACTCTGAACGCCTTCCGGGCGCAGTCCTCGCTGAAGACGTGGATCTATCGAATCGTGATCAATCAGGCGTGTAATCGCCAGCGCTGGTGGCGCCGCCGTCGGCAGGGTGACCAGGTGTCCCTCGACCAGCACGTGGCCGACCACGGCGAGCTGCGCCAAACCGGCGATGCCGTGGAGCCCGATCGCCTGCTCGTGCGCAAGGAGGCCGCCGCGCGCCTGTGGAGCGCCCTCGATCGCCTGCCGTTCGACCAGCGCACGGCCGTCGTGCTGCGTGAGTTCGACGGTCTCAGCTACGAAGAGATCGCGTTCTCACTCGATATCGCCGTCGGCACCGTGAAGTCGCGGCTCACCCGCGCCCGGCAGGCCCTGCGGTCTGATTTGACGGAGGCGGGGCCATGCTGATGGTGCCGTGCGAGGGCGTGCGCGAACTCCTCGAGGCGTACCATGACGGCGAGCTGCCGCTCGACGAGCAGTTGCGCGTGCGCGAGCATCTCGATGAGTGTGTCGGGTGCGCGTGCGAATCGTCCGACCTCGTCGGCCTGCGCCAGGCGCTGCGCGACGTGCCGCTGCTGACGCGGGCGCAGGTCGCGAGCCCGCCCGACGGATGGACCGGCGGCGTGCTCGAACAGGTGCGGGTGGAACGCGAGCTGTCGTGGCACACGTGGCTGCTCAACGTCTTCGATGACATGCATCTGGTGTGGCCGGCGCTCGGGGCCACGGGTGCGGTGCTGATTTGCCTGCTCGCCTCGGCCGAAGTCATGCAGGCCACCAACGAGCAGCGGCCCGACTCGCTCGCCGGCATCATCGACTACCTCGCCAGCCCCGGGTCGAACGGCAACCCGGCGCGTCTCGACGGATTTACGATGGTGCCGCGGCGGCACGCATCGTCCGACTGGCCGGTGGCCTCCGAAGATGCCGTGCTGGCGCTCTCGGCCGTGGTCACCCGCGAGGGACGCATCCAGAACATCGAGATGTTGGCGGCGGAACAGGCACGCGCGCTCAAGGTCAAGCCCGAAGTGGTACTTGCGATGATCGACGCCGCCTCGCGCGCGCAGTTCGAACCGGCGCGGGCCGGCGGAGCGCCGATCGCGGTGAGCATGGTGTGGTTGCTGGCCCACACGACGGTGGTGGGCAGCGCCGCCGATGTCGAGCAGTTGATGCGACCACTCGTGCCTAAACCCGCGCCTGGGCTGGGCCCGCACGCGCCGCGGCCCGTGGCCAAGCCGGTGGTGCTCGTGACCAAGCCCGTGGCCACGGTCGTCAGCAGCTAGGGTGTCGTCCTCAGCGGCGCCGTCGCCGCTCGGTCGCGGCTAGCGCTAGCGCACGACGATATCGGCCGTTCCGACGTTGTGCAACCGGTCCGCCGCGCGCACCACCAACGTCTTGCCGTCGGCGTCGGTGGCGAACGTCAGCGTCAGGGTTTCGAGGCGGCTGTCGAGCATCCCGTCGGCGGGATAGGCCGGCGTCCAGATGTTGCCGTCGAGAGAATATTCGACCCGGCCAATCGACGAATGCGCATCGCGCGCGTCCACGGTGACCGCCAAGCGGCCGCCCACCCGCGCCGCCTGGCGCAGGGCTACGGCCGGCGGCAGGCTGTCCACCTCCACGACCGGTGACTCGACCTCGCCGCGCAGGGCCGCGGCCGCAGGCTGGCTGGGTTCGTCCGACGCCGACACCTTCAACACATAGTGGCCGCTCGGCACTGACGTGGTGTCCCACACGTAGATCGCGTCGGTCAGTCTCGTGGCCAGCGCCGTCCAGGTTGCGTCGCCTTCGCGACGGTATGACACGCCGTAGATAAGGTCATCGCCGTTGGCGTCGTCGCCTTTCCACACGATGGTCTGCAGACCCTGCTGATACGTGCGGCGGCCGAGCGCCGGTGTGCCGGTGGACGGTGGCGGCTGCCCCTGATTGGAGAGCCGCTTCTCGACCACATCGGCACGATAACCGGCAATCTCGGTTTCGCCGGTGGAGAACGGCTTCTGGAAGACCACGCCAGGCGGATGCACGACGAGCCCGCTGATTGCCGGCCGCTGGTTCCGCTGCAGATAGGCGGCCGCCACCGAAGTCACGACCGGACTCTCGGTCTTGGCCGCCAGCGCCACGCGCCATTGCAGGTAGCGGGCCGCCGGACTGGTGACCGCCGAGCCGTCGGCGCTGGCGTAGGCCGCGCTCCAGTCGCTCCACGCCTCGTCGGGCGTCGCGGTGTTACCGGTGCGGGTGGACACGTCGACCCGCGCGCTCACTGGCACCGTGGCGCGCCACGACACGGCGCCCCACGTGGCGCTCGTCCGGGCATCGCGTACTTCGGACACGTAGGTGCCGCGTTCGGCGTGCCGATCGTCGATCCTGACGAGGGCGCCAGCATTCGAGGTGGCCGCCAGTGTGCGACCCGCGGCGCGCAGCAGCTGCACGGCCTGCTGGCCGGGGACGCGGCCGAGCAAGGTCACTCTCACCGGGTCGCCCGACAGGCGAAAGAGCTTGCCGCGGTTGCCCGTGGCCACGAGCAGCGCGCCATCGTCGAGCACCGCCAGGTCGAACGGCGCGTCGTCGGACGATTCCCAGATCTTGTCGGACGTGCCGTCGGCGTCGATGCGGAAGATCGCACCAACGGTGGCGCCGCCGGTGGCGCCGGCCCCGGCACTACTCGGCACCGGCGTGGGGGCGTCCACGACCGATATGGCGGTGATCGAGACGCTCACGCTGGCCACCGGCTGCGCCCGCGGCGCGTCCACGACCGCTGGCGCATCGCCGCCGCCGTCGCCGGAGCGTCGGGCCTGGGCCGCCACGTAGAGCCGTCCGCGTCCGTCGGCCCGCAGCGCGCGCACCTCCTGCAGATTCGTGTCGAGCAGCAGGAACGGGCGATTGTCGGCGCCGAGGCGAAATACGCGGCCCGGTGACTCGGTGCCGACCACGAGCCGGCGCTCGCCGTCGAAGGTCATCGACACCACATGTGCCGCCGACGACGTGTAGAGCGGTTCGGCCGTGCCCGTGGCAGACACCCGGTAGACCTTGCCCTTGGGGTCGCCGGTGGCGACGAGCAGGCGGCCGGCGCTGTCGGTGGCGAGGGCCCAGATGTACTTCTCGACCGGGTCGAAGAAGGTCTGCGCCACACCCTGCGCGTCGACCTTGTAGACGCGTCCGTCGGGTGATGTGCCCACGAACAGGCCGCCGTCGGCAGCTGGAGCAAGCGCATGCACCTCGAGTTCAGGGGCATCGTAGAAGACGCTGCCGCGGCCTTCGGCATCCACGCGGAAGACCTTGCCGTCGTTGCCCGTGCCCAGGAAGGTCGCGCCATTCGGCCCGGCGACGGCGGTCCACACGAATGGCACACCCGCGTCGAACACGCTAGTGATCGCCGGACCGAGCGTGAGCCGCCCGTGTTCGTCGACCGAGACCTGCTCGAGGTCGCCCTTCAAGAACTCCGGCTGTGTGGCCGCCCGCCACGACTGCGGGCCGGCGGTGAGCGAGACCGCTGCGACCGCGACGAAGAACCCGAGCGCGCAGAGACGTCTCATCATCGTGGACACATGGACCGGACGGGGGAGTGGTCGACTCACGAGGGGTCGACAGTGAGCGTGAGCTGGCGCGAGCCGCTGACGGCGAAGGGCACGACGAGTTCCCACTCACCGCGCGGCACGGAGCGCAACGATGTGCTGCCGCCGGTGAGCCGATCGGCGTCGATGACCGCCGCCACCGAGGCCGGCAGGCCCGGCATGGGCTCGCCGTCGATGACCGCGCCAGGCGCTGGCGACGACAGACGCAGGTAGAGACGATCGCCATGCCGCCCGCGGTTGGCCGCCCTCACAATCTGCGAGACGGACTGCAATTCGCCGCCGCGCCGGCCTTCCCGCGCTTCCTGCTGGCCCAGACGCGGGCCGTCGGTGACGAGCAGTTGCAGTGTGCCGGAGGCGTTGCTGGGGATGTCGATGGCCTGGTCGAGCCGCTGCGTGTCGCCCCGGAAGGTGCGCACCTGCACATGCACCTGCGCCGGCCGGCCCGGGCGCACTGTGCTGTCATCCACCCACACGCGCTCGATTTCGGCGGTGCGGGTCTGCTCGTCGGCCTCGATGGCCAGCGTGATGCCGTCGATGGTGAAGCGCTCGGTGGCGTTGCGGTAGAGCGCGGTGAGCGGACCGGCGACATACGCCGAGGCATTGGCGGCGCCCTGATCGCCGACGAACACGTCGTCGAACCGGATCGGCGGTTGCCCGCTGATGCGCGCGTCGCCGCGCACCACGTAGGTGGCGGCGCCCGTTTGCCGCTCGTAGGAGGTCAACACGTTGGCCACGGCCAGATAGGTGAGCAGCGGCGTGAAGAGTTGATCGTTGACGACGCTGAACCGGAAGGTGCGCGTCGGCGCGCGGCCCGAGGTGAGGGTGACCTGCACCGGCACGAGGGCCGGCGCGGCGCCGAGGCGGCCGGCAATCGCGGTGGCGCGATCCTGCGAGATGGTGCCCACGACCGCGCCCAGGCCAGCGAGCTTGCTCGACGTGGCCAGACTGGGCAGCACGGCAATCACAGTGGCGCGGGTCATCGGGAAGGCCGTGGGTCCGAGGTTGTAGAGCGGATGACCGAAGGCATAGACGAGGTCGCCGTCCACGTGAGTGACGGTGCCGGTGGCGCCCATCGAGAAGTCGCCCGACATCAAGGCCACGCCGATCGCATCACCGGGGGCCAGCGCGGGTGCCGTGGCAGAGACCGTCTGCTTGGGCGGACGCGGCTGCGACGTCGACGCGTGCGTGGCGACGAAGCCGCTGCCAGCCAGCGCCGGCACGAGCCGCTCGAGCATGCCGTCGGCGAAGCCGCCAACGACGAGCGGCACTGCGATTGGTCGTAAGTCGGTGGCGATCGGGCGCGGCAGATCCGCCGACATGAGCGACGCCATCACGTCGGCGGCGGCGGCGCCGAAGGCGCGCGCGGGCCCGAGGTCGGTGCGCCAGAGGGCCAGCAGTTCGCTGGCCGGCACGGCATGGTGCAGGGACAGTGCCACGGGACGCAGCGCGCGTGCGGTCGTCAGGGCGGTGGCGTCGGTCATCTCGCCGATGGGCGTGATGCCGGCGATGGCTTCCTTGGGGAACTGTCCGAGCTGGTAGGACACCGCCCCGAGCAGCTTGCCGTCGATGTAGACCGGGCTGCCGCTCATGCCCGCAATGACGCCGGTGTCGGCGAGCGGACCGCCTTCGAGTCTGGCCAGGATGAGATCGCGCTGCGGCGCCACCACGCTCTTGAGCGTGCCGATGATGCGCACCGTGAACTCGTCGATGGTGGCCCCGCGGAACACGGTGCGGCCGACGCCGACCATGCCCGGACGCACGTCGGCCACCGGCATGACGGCCTCGCGCGCCACGAGCGGCATTCCGAGCACGCCGAGCGCCACAGACGACACGGCCAAGGCGAGAAGCGGGGATATGCGGCGTGTCACAGGAGGTGCTTCCGTTATACGGTGTTCTCCGGGGCGAATCAAGGCGCGTCTTCCGCCCAGTCTTCCGCCCGCTCGCGTTGACAACTTCCGCCCGGTCGCTTGAGATTTGACACGTTCAGGCGCACAATACGCCCGCTCGAGATACGCCCGCTCGATTGAACACCCGGCAGGAGGCGCGCATGGTGCCCGGACTGATCAGATCTACCTGGCTGAGAGCGGTGGCCGTCACGGCGTGGCTGGCACTCGTCGTCACCGCCGACGCGCGCGGCCAGGCGCGCACCACGCTCGAGGCCAATCCGCTCACCGGCCAGGCCACCGCGATCCGCCAGGGACAGAACATCTTCCGCGGGCGCTGCGCGGTGTGTCACGGCATCGATGCCGTGGGCTATCGCGGCAGCGATCTCACGAGCGGTGACTGGGTGCACGGCGGCAGCGACCGTCAGGTCTTCACCACCATCACCACCGGCGTCGCCGGCACCGAGATGCCGGGCAACACCAGCCTGTCGGAAGACGAGGTGTGGATGCTCGTGGCCTACCTGCGCACGCTCAGCGCTCCGGGCGGGCCGGTGGCCGAGCGCGGCGATGCGGCCCGGGGCGAGCAACTCTTCTGGACGGCGGCCGGCGCCAACTGCGGACGCTGCCACATGGTGGGCGGCCGGGGCGGCCGGCTCGGGCCCAATCTGTCGCGCATCGGCGCAGCGCGGTCGGCCTCGGCCCTCGAACGGGAGATTCGCCGGCCGGGCGAGGTCATCCCGATCGGCTTCGAGACCATCACGGTGACCACGCGGGAGGGCAAAAGGATTCGCGGGCTGCGGAAGAACGAAGACACCTTCTCGGTGCAGCTCATGACGCCGTCCGAGGACATCCTGTCGTTCATGAAGCCCGACGTCACGGTGGACGCCGAGCCGCTGCGGTCGCTCATGCCCGGCTACCCGCCCGAGCGCGTGAGCGACGCCGAACTCCACGACCTCGTGCGCTACCTGCGAACGCTTCGCGGCAAGTGAAGGAGATGGAATGATGCGACTCGCCGTCGTTGCGCTGGTTGGTTACGCCGCGTTCACTGGAGCCGTCGGCCTGGCCGGCGCGCAGACTGTCACGAACGCGCAGCTCGAGAAGGGCCTGGCCGACCCCGAGGCGTGGCTGAACTACGGCGGCGACTACGGCAGCCAGCGCCACAGCCCGCTCACCCAGGTCACCCCCGCCAACGTCGATCAACTCGCCACGCGCTGGGCCTTCCAGACGGCGCAGCTCGGCAAGTTCGAGGCCACGCCGGTCGTGGTCAACGGCGTCATCTACATCACCGGGCCGAACAACACCGCTTGGGCCATCGACGCGCGCACCGGGCGTCAGTTGTGGAGCTATCGCCGCGATCTGCCCGAGGGCATCGACGTGTGCTGCGGGCGCGTGAACCGCGGCTTTGCCGTGCTCGGCAACAAGCTCTACATGAACACGCTCGACGCGCACCTGCTGGCCTTCGACATGAAGACCGGCGCGGTCGTGTGGGACGTGGTCATCGACGACTACAAGCTGGGTTACAGCGCCACGGCGGCGCCGCTCATCGTGAAGGACAAGGTGGTGGTCGGCATCGCTGGCGCGGAGTACGGCATCCGCGGCTTCATCGACGCCTACGACGCGGCCACCGGCAAACGCGCCTGGCGCTTCTGGACCGTGCCCGGTCCGGGAGAGAAAGGCAACGACACCTGGGAAGGGGATTCGTGGAAGCGCGGCGGCGGCTCCACCTGGGTCACCGGCAGCTACGATCCCGCGCTGAATCTGATCTATTGGGGCACGGGTAATCCCGGTCCTGATCTCTATGGGCACGATCGGGAAGGCGACAACCTCTACACCGACTCGGTCGTCGCGCTCGACGCCGACAGCGGCGTCATCAAGTGGCACTACCAGTTCACGCCGCACGACACCCACGACTGGGACGCCACCGAGGTGCCGGTGCTGGCCGACAAGGTGATAGGCGGCGTGGCGCGCAAGGTGCTGCTGTTTGCGAACCGCAACGGCTTCTACTACACGCTCGACCGCACCAACGGCCAGGTGCTGGCATCGCGGCCGTTCGTGAAGACGACTTGGGCCGAGAAGATCAATCCGGATGGCCGGCCGGCGGTGCGGCCCAACACCGAGCCCACGGAGGCGGGTACCGAGGTGTGCCCCGATATCACCGGCGGCACCAACTTCATGTCGCCGGCCTACAACCCGACGACGGGGCTGCTCTACGTGACGTCGCGCGAGGTGTGCGCCGTGTATTACGGCTGGGAGCAGGAGTTCGTGCCCGGCGAGTACTACTTCGGCGGCGCCGCCCAGCGCACCGACCGCGGCTTCGGCGCCATGCGCGCCATCGATCCGGCGACCGGCAGCGTGCGGTGGGAGTTCAAATACCACTCGCCGTCGATGGCTGGCGTGCTGTCGACCGCGTCGGGCCTGATCTTCGCCGGCGACATGGACGGCAACGTGATGGCATTCGAGGCCGCGAGCGGCAAGAACCTCTGGCACTTCCAGACCGGCTCGGCGATCTACTCGGCGCCCACCACCTACCTGCTCGATGGCCGGCAATGGCTGCTCATTCCGTCGGGCACCACGCTCTACGCGTTCGCGTTGCCGAATCGCGCGGTGCCGCCGGCCCGTGCCCCGGCGCGACCGCCACGCCGCTAACCGCCGCGGGTGTGCATCTCGAGATGCGGGTCGCGCTTGAGCGTGCTCACCGGGATCAACGGGCGCCGGTTGGCCACACCGAGCCGCATCTCGGCGCCGCGGTCGGTGCGGCCGGTCCAGGTGGCGGTGATGAGGTCGCGCACCTCGTCGTCACTGGCGCCGTTGCGCAGCGGCGCGCGCAGGTCGAGCCCGCCGGTGGCGTAAAGGCAGGTGTAGAGCATGCCGTCGGCGGTGAGCCGGGCGCGGTCGCAGTCGCGGCAGAAGGGCGCCGTGGTCGATGCGATGATGCCGAAGGGCGTGCCGTCGGCCAGCCGGAAGCGGTCCGCGGGCGCCGAGGATTCCTTGTCGGCCGGCGCGATCGGCCCGAACGCGTCGACGACGCGCTCGAGGATCTCGGCGCGTGACACGACCTGTTGCGTGGTCCAGCCGGTGGCGCCGCCCACGTCCATGTACTCGATGAAGCGGATCTCGGCGCCGCGCTCGCGCGCGAAGCGCACCAGGTCCACGATCTCGTCGTCGTTCACGCCGCGGATCATCACGGTGTCGATCTTGAAGCCCGGGAACTCGCGCGCAGCGGTGTCGATGCCCGCCAGCGTGCGCGTCAGCTCGTCCTGACGCGTGAGCCGCACGAACCGGTCACGCTGCAGTGTGTCGAGACTGACGGTGACGCGTCGCAGACCGGCCTGCTTCAGGGCCACGGCATGGGCGGTGAGCAGGATGCCGTTGGTGGTCATGGCCAGATCGCGCACCGCGGCGTGCCGGGCGAGTTGCCGCATGAGCACCGGCAGATGGGTGCGCAGCAGCGGTTCGCCGCCGGTGACCCGCAGCTTGTCCACGCCGAGCCCCACGAACAAGCCCACCAGCCGGTCGACCTCCTCGAAGGTGAGCACGTCGTGTTTGGGCAGCCACGTGTACTCCGCCTCGGGCATGCAGTACTGACACCGCAGGTTGCAGCGGTCGGTCACCGACAGGCGGAGGTTGCGCAGGGGGCGCTGGAATGTGTCGTGGAGCATGCGGGCGGCTTTCCTGGATTATGGCATGCCGTCGTGGCACACTGACGCCGCCTCATGGACCCCTGACGGTAGTGCCGCGCGGTGGGATGCTCGTGGGCTTGGGCCTCTTCATGGCGGGTTTTCCGTTCTTCGACCTTGCGCGCTGGCGCTTTCCTGGCGTGCTGTTCCGTCTGGGTGTCTGCTACGTGGCGGCGGCGCTCGCGTGGCGCGGACTGGCCGTGCCCGGAGACGCCCGGGCCACACTGCGCCGCTGCGCGGCCGCCGCGGCGGTCTGTCTGCTGACCTACCGGGCCCTGCTCGCGCTCGTGCCGCCTCCGGGCGGGGTCGCCGGCGATCTGAGTGCCGAGGGCAATCTTGGTGCGTGGCTCGACCGGGCCATCTTCGGCACGCACCTGTGGCAGGCGCGGTGGGATCCCGAGGGGCTGCTCAGTTTACTGCCCGCAGTGGGCACGACCCTGATGGGTATCGTGGCCGGACTGTGGCTGCGCGCCTCGCGTCCCGCGTGCGGCGCGCCCGTGCTCGTCTGGGCGGGCGCGGCGGCGGTGATCGCGGGGCGGCTGTGGGGCGCCGTGCTGCCCATCAACAAGTCGCTCTGGACGAGTTCCTATGCGCTCTTCACTGGCGGCACCGCGGCGCTCGCACTCGGCGCGCTGCATCTGCGGCTCGACGACGGACGCGCGTCGCCGTTTCTCATGCGCGTCACCGAGCCGCTCGTGGCGCTCGGCCGCAACGCGCTGCTGCTCTTCGTGCTCTCGGGCCTCGTCGCCAAGTCGCTGCTGCTGTTGACGGAGGGCACGAGTCCGGCGGCAGTCTCGTGGCAGCAGTGGATCTACACCACGGCATTTGCGCCGCTGGCGGCGCCCAAAGTGGCGTCGCTGCTCTACGCGTTGACGACACTGGCAGTGCTCTACGCGCTGCTGGCATGGCTGCACCGGAAGCGGTGGTATTGGAGCGTGTGAGCAGGATGGCGAAGCCCTCGGTGGTGGTGGTCGGCGCCGGCGTGTTCGGCGCGTGGAGCGCGCTGCGCCTGGCGCGTGCTGGCTGGCAGGTCACGCTCGTGGACGCCTACGGCCCGGCGAATGGCCGCGCCAGTTCGTCGGATCACTCGCGGGTGATCCGCGCGGGCTACGGCGCCATCGACATCTACACCCGGTGGGCCACCGAGTCGCTCGCGGACTGGCACTGGCTGTCGCGCAAGACCGGCGTAGCGCTCGTGGAGGAATGCGGGGCCTTGTTTCTCGGCGAGCGTGGCAGCGCGCATCTGGCCGACACAGCGCACACCCTGTCGGCGGCCGGTGTCGCGCACGAGCGGCTCACCGCGTCGGCGGTCGCGAGCCGCTTTCCGCAGATCGGCGTCATCGGCCTGGGCGAGGGCGTGCTCGAGAGTCGGGGCGGCGTGCTGCGGGCCCGCCGGGGCGTGCAGGCGGCGGTGGCGGTGGCGCTGGCCGCAGGCGCCAGCTACCAGCAGGCGCGCGTGCGGCCCCTGGACGAATCGGCCAGCGCGCCGGTCGTGCGGCTGAGCGACGGCGGCATCCTCAGCGCCGATCACTACGTGTGTGCGAGCGGGCCGTGGCTGCCGGCGCTCTTCCCGCAGGCTGTGGGCGCGCGCATCCGTCCGACCCGCCAGGAGGTGCTCTACTTCGGCGTGCCGTCAGGCGATGCGCGTTTCGGGGTCGCGCATCTGCCCGCGTGGATTGACTTCGCCTCGGGACTCTACGGCGTCCCCGATTTCGACGCGCACGGCTTCAAGGTGGGCATCGATCGCCACGGCGCCGCCATCGATCCGGATCGCGCCGACCGCATCGTGGGCGCTGACGCCGTGCAGATGGCCCGCGCCTTCTTCGCGCGCCGCTTCCCGGCGCTGCTGCATGCACCGCTCGTCGACGCGCACGTCTGTCAGTACGAGAACACGGCGACCGGCGACTTCATCATCGATCGTCATCCGCACTGGGCCAACGTGTGGGTGGTGGGGGGCGGCTCGGGCCACGGCTTCAAGCACGGCCCCGCGGTGGGGAAGCATGTGACCGATCTGCTCGCCGGCCGGGCCGGGGTGGAGCCGCGCTTCGCCCTGGCCGGCACAGCGGTCGAGGCCGCGCGCGCGGTCTACTGACGATGGGCCTCACCCAGGTGCCGTCAGCCCTCCGGATAGGTCTTGTAGCCGCAGTCGCGGAAGTCGCGGTCGAAGGCGAACGCGCCGTCTAGCGCCAGACGGTCGAGCAGTTCGAAGCTGGTGCAGTCGGTGAGGCTGAGCCGCTTGTCGCCGTACTGCGCCAACCGGGCCAGAGCCGCGTGCAGTAGTGGCGCGTCGACGAACACGAGGCCGAACCGCCGGCTGTCGAGCAGGCTACGACCGACGGCGGCGGCCTGCGCCGCGCTTGACCGGGCCCGGATCCGCGTCACGAGTTCGCTCAGGATCAGGTCGCTCGTGACGAACCGCGCCTTCGGCTGCTGCTGAAGGAACCGCACGGCGGCGCCGTGGTGTTGGTCGCGCTTCAGCATGAACGCCAGCAGCGCTCCCGTGTCGGCCAGCAGCGTCACGCCCATCCTCCCGGGTCCAACCGTACAGATAGTGGTCGTGCTCCACGGACTCGTCGGACGGACCGCCGTCGATCGAGCCGGCCAAGCGGTCGAGTGGATCGTCACCGAAGGTGAGGGGGGGAGGCGACTCTCCGCGCCCCAAGTACTGCTCAACGGCTTCGCGCACGACCGACGCGACGCTCACGCGCCGCCGGCCGGCGTGCAGTCGGAGCTCTTCATAGGTTCCTGCCGGAAAGCGCAGGTTCGTGGTGACGATGGAGGCCACGGTACCACGGTATCGCGATACCGATGAGGCGTCAAGACGGTCGAAGGCGAAACGCGCCCTACGGACGTGTCTGTGCGATCAGATCCAATAGTTGCCCGAGGCGCGTGATCTCGGCGCCATACTTCGCCCAGTCGCCGGCGCGCTGCGCGTCGATCGCGCGCTGATAGGTGGTCTGCGCTTCGGCCGCGAGCTGAGCTGGCGGCAAGGTCGACACGGCGGCGGGCAGCGCTGTCGCGGAGGGTGGCGTGGCCGCAGCGCCAGGCGCCGCGGGTGCGATACCCACGGTGCCCGCTGGCGTCGCCGGAGGCGTACCCGTGACCGGCGCCGTGGCGTCCGCGCTCACCATCGCGGCATCCTGCGGCTGCCCGCGCCGGGCGCGAATGGCCTCGGGAGAAAAGAGCCGGGCCAGCGCGGCATCGAGCGTGCGCTCCATCACGATCGAGTTCTGATAGGCCACGATCACGCGGGTCAGCTCCGGGATGCGCCCCTGCTGCGCGCGCAAGTAGAGCGGCCGCACGTAGAGCAGCGACTCTTCGATCGGGATGACCATCAGCGTGCCCTGGATCACTTCCGAGCCCTGTTGGTTCCACAACGTGATCTGCGGTGAGATCACCTGGTCCTGACTGATACGCGCCACCACCTGCCGCGGCCCGAACACCAGTTTCTGTTTGGGGAACTCGAAGGCCATCAACTGGCCGTAGTGCTCGCCGTCGGAACGCGCGACCAGCCACGACGCCAGGTTGTCGCGGCGGCGCGGCGTGAAGGGCAGCATCTGGATGAACTCGGCGGTGTTCTCGCCCGGCAGGCGCATGATCGTGTAGTAGGGCGTCATGCGCACGGCCTGGCCGCTCGCGTCGATCGTGGGCACTTCCCACTGGTCTTCCTTGTTGTAGAAGACCGCCGCGCTGGTCATGTGGTAGGTGGAGTAGACCGACGACTGCATGCCGAAGATGCCCTCCGGATACCGCACATGCGAGCGCAGCCCCGCCGGCATGTTCGCGAGCGGCTGCATCAGACCCGGAAACGCCTTGGCGTAGGCGCGGATGATCGGGTCGTTCGGTTCGGCCAGGTAGAACGTCGTGGCGCCGTGGTACGCGTCGACCACCACCTTCACGGCGTTGCGGATGTAGCTCACGCCCGGTGCGCCCTCGGTGGCGTAGGGATAGCGGCTGGTCATCGTATAGGCGTCGAGCATCCAGAACAGCCGTCCCTCGTGCACGATCAGATACGGGTCGTCGTCGAAGGTGAGGAAGGGCGCAATCTTCTGCGCGCGCCGCTTGATCTGCCGGTCGAAGATCATCCGGCTCTCGGGCGTGATGTCGTCACTGAGCAGCAACTGATAGTTGCGGAAGCGCGCGGCGAACGCCAGCTTCTTCCAGAGTGAGTCGAGCACGATGCCGCCGGTGCCGGCGTAGCTCGTGAAGACGTTGTCGTCACCCTTGGGGTAGTGGAACTCCCGGGTCTTGGTCTTCACGATCGCGTACTCGTTCGAGAGCTCGCCGAAGTAGAGGCTGGGCTCGGTGACCGGCAGGTTCACGTTCGATACTGGCGGCAGATCGCGGATGAAGAGCACGGGCAGGCCCTCGGCCGTCACCTGATTGACCGGGCCGAGCGTGAGCCCGTGGCCGTGCGTGAAGGTGAGCCGCTCGTTGATCCAGGTGCGGTTGGGCAGCGCCGCGGGATTCAGCTCACGCGCCGAGAGCATCACCTGGCGCAGCTGGCCGTCGATCACGTAGCGGTCGTTGTCCACCGCCGTGAAGTCGTAGTAGGTGCGGATCTCCTGGATCTGCCCGAACGTCTCGAGCAGCGGCTGGTGATCCCACAGGCGCACGTTGTCGAGCGTCTGCCGGTTATTGTCGATGTCGGCGCGCGTCAGTTCGGCATCGCCCGTGAGCTGACGCTGCTGGATGGTGTCGAGCGCAAACGCGCGGCGGGTCGCGTCGATGTTGTGCTGGATGTACGGTGCTTCACGCACTTGTTCGTTGGGCGACACGACGAAGCGCTGAATCGCGCCGGCGTAGACTTGTCCGGCCAGCGCCACGACCGCGTAGATGCCAACGGCCGCGGCCGCGGCGGCGGTGCGTTCGGTGAAGGCGTAGGCCACGGCACAGGCCGCGCCCAGGAGCGCCGCGGCCATCTCGGCGAGCGCAAACGGCAGCCGCGCGTGCACGTCGGTGTAGCCGGCGCCGCGGATGATGCCGTCGACGGTGAGCAGCGTGTGCGGCCGGTCGAGCCAGGCGCCCGCGGCGAGCAGCACGAGGAACGCGGCGGCGAGCAGGGCCAGGTGGCGTCGCGCGCGGCTGCCCAGACGGATGCCGAACGGCGTGAGCGAGAGTTGTCCGCCGAGCAGGTAGAGCGCGCCCACGCCGACGGCGGCCACGCCCACCTGCGCCACGGCGAACGAACGCGCCAGGTCGAGCACCGGCAGCGTGAACACGTAGAACGCCACGTCGAAACCCAGGATGGGATCGGTCGTGCCGAAGGCCTCGGCCTGTTGCCAGCCGAGCACGTCCTGCCAGCCCGACGCGGCAAAGAGCGCGCCCAGCACGGCCGCGCCGGCCGCCACGATCGACCCGAGCGACTGCACCTCGCGCCGTGCCGGCAGGGCCACCGTCATGCCTTCGGGCGTGGACACCACCTGCGATTCCTCGGGCAGGGTGCGCGCGGCGATGCGCAGGTTGAGCGTGAGCCAGGCCAGCGACAACGCGAACGCGATGACGCCGAGGGCCGTCTGCGTGGTGAGGATGGTGGCGTAGGTGGCCTGTTGGCCGAGCTCGCCGAACCACCACCAGTCGGTCACGAGCTCCACCAGGTTCGGGAGCACGAACGCCAGAACCGCTAGCGCGGCAACGAGGATGAGGCGGGCAGGCTTGCGCATGGGGTGACTAGAAGTCTACGCGCCTTTCAGTCCGCGCAGCGTCCGGCGATCGCGCTTGTCGGGCCGGCTCTTGGGCGCCATGGTGGCGTGGAACACCCGCTCGATGCGCCGCATCGCCACTTCTTCCGGCGTCGGCGGCGGCGTCAGGTCGTCGTAGAGGGCCCGGGCCTCGGCTTTGGCGATGTGCGTGTCGGCCAGGCCCTTCACCACCACGGTTTGCGTGCGCCCGAACGGCCGGCCGATGCGCAGCGTGTTGCCGGGCCGCAGGTCGCGGTGGGGCTTGGCGGTGGTGCCGTTGACGTCCACCTTGCCGTTGCGGCAGGCACGCTGCGCCTCGGCGCGCGTGCGGAACAGGCACGACACGTCGAGCCAGACATCTAACCGCACTGACTGGAGGACAGACAGGGACATGGCAGGGACCGTCAGATTATCTGTTGATCTATTGATCTGGTGAACGGGTGATCTTCAGAGCGGGTGATAAAGTGCCTGCCCATGCCGCCACGCCGTCCGTCCAAGGTCACGCCGTCCGCCACCGCGTCCACGACCGCCGGTGCCAGTGTCACGCCCGCGGCGTCGCGGCGCTATTCCGCGGCGGTGGTCGATGGGCCGGCGCGAGCGGCGGGGCGGGCGATGCTGCACGCGGTGGGGTTCACGCGCGCCGATTTTGCCAAGCCGCAGGTCGGCGTGTGCTCCACGTGGAGCCAGGTGACGCCGTGCAACGTGCACATCGACCTGCTGGCCAGGGCGGCCGCGGTCGGCGTGGACAAGGCCGGCGCCAAGGGCGTCATCTTCAACACCATCACCGTGTCCGACGGCATCTCGATGGGCACCGAGGGCATGAAGTACTCGCTCGTGTCGCGCGAGGTGATTGCCGACTCGATTGAAACGGTGGTGAGCGCCGAGGGCTTCGACGGGCTCGTGGCGATTGGCGGCTGCGACAAGAACATGCCGGCGTGCGCCATGGCGATTGCCCGTCTCAATCGCCCGGCGGTGTTCGTCTACGGCGGCACCATCATGCCGGGTGTCTGGAAGGGCCAGCCGGTAGACATCGTGTCGGTATTCGAGGCGGTGGGACAGCACGCCGCCGGAAAGATGAGCGACGCGGAGCTGGCCGATCTCGAGCAGCACGCGTGTCCAGGTGCCGGGTCGTGCGGCGGCATGTACACGGCCAACACCATGGCCTCGGCCATTGAGGCGCTCGGCCTCAGCCTGCCGAACAGCTCGGCGCAGGCGGCCATCTCGGACGCCAAGCGGGACGACTGCCGGCGGGCGGGCGCGGCCGTGACGCACCTCATCGCGGCAGGCATCACGCCCCGCCAGATCCTGACGCGCAAGGCGTTCGAGAACGCCATCACCGTCACGATCGCGCTCGGCGGATCGACCAACGCCGTGCTGCACCTGCTGGCGATTGCCCGCGCGGCCCACGTGCGCCTCACGCTCGACGACTTCACGCGCATCGGCAAGCGCGTGCCGGTGCTGGCGGATCTCAAGCCGAGCGGCAGGTACATGATGGCGGAGCTCGTGCGCATCGGCGGCCTCACGCCGCTCATGAAGCGTCTGCTCGATCGCGGCCTGCTGCACGGCGACGCGCTCACGGTCACCGGCAAGACGCTGGCCGAGAACCTGGCCGATGCGCCCGACTATCCCGATGGGCAGGACGTGATTCGTAGCTTCGACCACCCGGTGAAGCCCGAGAGCCACTTGGTGGTGCTGCGCGGCAACCTGGCGCCCGAGGGCGCCGTGGCCAAGATCAGCGGCAAGGAAGGGGAACGCTTCACCGGCCGAGCCATCGTGTTCGACCGGGAGGAAGCCGCCCTCGATGCGATCCTGAAGGGCCGCGTGAAGGCCGGGCACGTCGTCGTGATTCGCTACGAAGGGCCGCGCGGCGGTCCGGGGATGCGCGAGATGCTGTCGCCGACCAGTGCGCTCATCGGGCGGGGATTGGGCAACGACGTGGCTCTCATCACCGATGGGCGCTTCTCCGGGGGCTCCCACGGCTTCGTCGTGGGGCACGTCACCCCGGAAGCGGCCACGGGCGGGCCACTGGCGCTCGTGAAGAACGGCGACCGGATTACCATCGACGCCCGCGCCCGCACCATCGACCTGGGTGTGCCGCCGCGCGAACTCGCGGCCAGGCGCCGGGCGTGGCGGCCGCGCAAGCCGGCCTACACCCGCGGCGTGCTGGCGAAGTACGCGCGGCTGGTCGAATCGGCCAGCGAGGGCGCAGTCACCGATCGGGATTCCCGCCGGGATCCATAGAACGGCCGTGCTGGAATCCAGCCGATTGGACTGTGCACGCACTTGCATTGGATTCGCTCATGGACTCCATGAGCGAACCTCAGGTAATGCTTGCGTCACACTCCGGATTCGCCTACGATTCTCGCGTTTTCGTGCAGTTCTTTCCCCGGCCCACTCCGCCTCCGTTTGGCACGACTGGTGGATCATGCTGCGGGACGTCCTGCGCGAGTGCGCGCTCACGTGAACGGTTACGGGATGGCGTGAGTGTTTCGGGACTTTTAACGAGAGGTGAACATGAAGACCCTGCGGCAACTACTGGTTATTGGCCTGATGGTGGCCACGGCCGGAAGCTTCGCGGCAGCCCAGACGTTTACGGGCGGCTTGCGCGGTGCGGTGAAGGACGCGAACGGAGTGATTCCGGGCGTGACGGTACAGTTGATCAACGACGCCACGGGTGCATCCCGCGAGGCCGTCTCGAACGAATCCGGCGAGTACAGCTTCGGCGCCGTGCCTCCCGGCACGTACTCCGTGAAGGCGACCCTCACCGGCTTCAAGACCTACGAGAACAAAGGCATCCGGATCGCCACGCAGCAGTTCGTCACGATCGACGTCACCCTCGAAGTGGGCACGCTGCAGGAGACCATCACGGTCAGCGGCGCCGCGCCGCTCATCGACACGTCGAACGCGTCGACCGGCGCGGTGATTGACGCCAGGCAGCTCGAAACGCTGCCGAGCGGCGGCCGCTCGGCGTTCCTGTTTGCCGTTACGGTGCCCACGGTTGTCGCCTCGGGCGACGCGCAGTTCAACCGCCAGCAGGACCAGACCAACGCCTCGCTGCTCTCGATGGGCGGCGGCACGCGCCGCGGCAACAACTACCTGCTCGACGGCGTGCCGATTACCGACCTGCGCAACCGCGCGTCGGCCAATCCGTCGATCGAGGCGCTTGAAGGTGTCGCCGTGCAGGTGCACACCTATGACGCGGAAACCGGTCGCACCGGCGGCGGCATCTTCAACACCTCCACCAAGTCGGGCACCAACTCCTTCCGCGGCAGTGGTTTCTATCAGAACCGGCCCCGCTGGGGCTCAGCCAATAACTTCTTCGCTGAACGCGCCGGCCAGCCCCTGCCCGACACCTACTTCCACCTTGGTGGCGGTGGCATCGGCGGACCGCTGCTGAAGAACCGCACGTTCTTCTGGTTCGCGGGCGAAGGCTACGGCTCGAACACCACCCGCAATGTGAGCGCGCGTTTCGCGACGTCGCGCGAACTGGCGGGCGACTTCTCGGCGAGCACCAACGCCGCCGGCGCCGTGCAGCCGATCTTCGACCCCCTCACGGGCGACGCCAGCGGCAACGGCCGCACGCAGTTCCCGGGCAACATCATTCCAGCCAACCGGCTGAATCCGGTGGCCCGTGCGATTGCCTCCTACTTCCCGACGCCCGACCAGAGCGTGAGCAACACGAACAACAACTTCGTGCGCGCCTCGCAGCTCGAAGATCGCGCTCAGATGTACAGCCTCAAGGCGGACCACCGCTTCAACGACCTCGTGTCCTTGAGCGGCTTCTACCTGTACAACAAGACCGACGAACCCTGCGCCAGCTACTGGGGCCAGAACGCGTTTGCCGACCCTAACGAGTACCTGCTGGCGCGCCGCGTGCACATGGTCGCGGTCAACAACACCTGGCTCCCGAGCAACAACACGGTGCTCACCTTCCGCTACGGTCTGACGAGCTTCGATGACTCGGACTTCCTGACCGAGGAGTTCGATCCGGCGACCCTCGGCTTCAACAACTCCTTCATCAACTCCATCCAGAGGAAGAAGTTCCCGATCGGCAACATCCAGGAATACGGCGACAACGGCGCGGCCTTCGGCGCCATCGACGCCACCGACCGCCTGTGGTACTCGTGGAGCGCGAATGCCACGGCCTCGAAGCTGCTCGGCCGTCACACCTTGAAGGCCGGCGGCGACTTCCGCCGCATCGGCACCGACACGCAGTCGTTTTCGGCCTCGTCGGGCGTGTTCAACTTCGACCGCCTGTGGACGTCGGGCAGCCCGACTGCGCTTCAGGGCGGCAACGCGTTTGCGAGCTTTCTGCTGGGCCTGCCGAGCGGCGACCCCGGTAACCTGAGCCGCGTCGGCCAGTCGACCCCGCTCAACGCCTTCGTGAACTACTACGGGGGCTACCTGCAGGACGACTTCCGCGTCAACTCGAAGTTCACGCTGAATGCCGGCGTGCGGGTCGAGTACGAGACGGGCCTTCGCGAGAAGGAAAACCGCTTCACCGTAGGCTTCGACCGCACGTTGAACCCCGGCGGCGCGCTGGGCAACGTGGTAGTCAATGGACAGCCGGTGCGTGGCGGTCTCATCTATGCCGGACAGAATGGTGCCAACACCGAGCAGGGCAATGTGCCGGCCGCGAAGTTCTCGCCGCGCCTGGGCATGGTCTACTCGTTTGACCCGAAGACGGTCGTGCGCGCCGGCTACGGCATCTACTGGGCGCCCTGGAACTACCAGGGTGTGGGCTCGCAGAACTACGGCCAGATTGGCTACAGCCGCGACACGTTCCTGTCGCAGGGCCAGTTTCAGCCGACCACGAGCCTGAGCAACCCGTTCCCGAACGGTGCGTTGCAGCCGAACGGGAACATGCTCGGCGCTCTGACCGGAGTCGGAAGCCAGATCGAGTTCATCGACCAGGACAAGACTGCGCCTTGGGTGCAGCAGTACTCGGTGGACGTCAACCGCGAAGTGGGCGGCGGGATTGCCATCGGCTTCGAGTACGCGGGCGCCACGGGCCGCGACCTGGGCCTGGGTGGCTCGAACGACGGCATCCTGAACATCAACCAGCTCGATCCGAGGTTCCTGTCGCTCGGCAGTGCGCTGCTCGAACAGGTGCCCAACCCGTTCTTCGGCTTGCCTGCCGGTCAGGGCGTGTCGGTCGGGAGCTCCACCGTGCAGCGCCGTCAGTTGCTGCGGCCGTTCCCGCAGTTCAACGACATCCTGATGCGCCAGAACACCAGCGGCAAGAACCAGTACCACGCCGGCATTCTGAAGGTCGAGAAGCGCATCACAAATGGCTGGGGCGGCCGGATGAACTACACCTACAGCCGTCTCAAGGACAACCAGTTCGGCGAGTCGAACTTCTTCTCGCGTAACCGCGGCAACGTCAACGGCGGCGAAGCGCAGAACATCTACGACCTGGACGCCGAGTATGCCGTGGGCTTGCTCGACGTGCCGCACAAGGTGGTGCTCTCTCCCATCGTGGAGCTGCCCTTTGGCGAGGGCAAGCGCTGGGCGACTGACGGTGTCGCCGCCATGATCCTTGGCAACTGGACGCTGTCATCGATCATCGCGTTCGAAAGCGGCTTCCCGATCGCGCCGACGGCCAATGCCAACACCACCAACCTGTTCAACCGGGTGCAGTGGGTGAATGCCGCCAGCGGCGATCCCGCGACGAGCGGCGACCGTGAAGACCGCCTGCAGCCCGGCCGCTGGCTGGACCCGGCCGGCTACTCGCTGGCGCCAGCCTATAGCTTCGGCACGTTGGGGCGCACCGACACACGCACCCGCACGCCGCACCGCAACAACTGGGACTTCGTGGCCACCAAGGAAATCAAGTTCCCTGGCAATGTGCGCGGACTGATTCGCGCCGAAGTGCTCAACATCACCAACACCGTGAAGGTCCGTGGTCCCGAGAATCGCGTGGGCAACGGCGCCTTCGGCAACATTGGCGACCAGTCGGGCTTCATGCGCCTGACGCAGCTGATGTTCCGTCTCTCGTTCTAGAACAGCGGCTCGCGTCTAGCGCTGGGACACACCCCGGTACGAGGGGCGGCTCCTCTGGAGCCGCCCTTCGTATGTACGGCCGTATCTTGCCAGGGCATGTGGGGCCGTCCTCGTTGGCAATCGGCGCGCTTCGCGGTACGATCAACGGGATGAAGCGCGCCGCCCTTGTCTGTCTCGCTGCGGCCACCGTTGGCCTCAGCGCGTGCCGTGGCAGTGGCGGAGCCGCACCAGCTGCACCGCCTTCGGCGCAGGCCACGCCGGCGCGGACGGTCAGCGATCCCACCAGTTCCTCCGGCGCCCTCGGGGTGCTGGCCTTTCCCACCAGCGGCGCCGCCGGGGCACAAGACGACTTCCTGCGCGGCGTCGCCTGGCTGCACAGCTTCGGCTACGAGGACGCGATCGAGGCCTTCCGGGCCGCCCAGACGAAGGACCCCGACTTCGCGATGGCCTACTGGGGTGAGTCGCTGGCGTTCAGTCAGCCGCTGTGGTTCCAGGAAGAGCCCGAGAAGGGCCGGGCCGCGCTCGCCAGACTGGCTGCCACTGCCGACGTCCGTGTGGCCAAGGCGCCGACGGATCGCGAGAAGGGGTTCCTGCGGGCCGTCGAAGCCCTCTGGGGCGCCGGGTCGCTGCCGGCGCGTGCGCAGGCATACGCTGACGCCATGCGGACGCTGAGCCGCGCGTACCCCGCCGACGACGAAGTGCAGGTCTTCTACGCCCTGTCGTTGCTGAGCACGATGCCGCGTGGTGACCTGTCACTGCCGCTGCGTGAACAGGCGGGCGCCATTGCCGAAGCGGTGTTCAAGAAGAACCCCGCCCATCCGGGCGCGGCGCACCTGATTCTGCACGCCTACGACCACAGCGCGCTGGCGCCGCGTGGCTTGGCGGCAGCACGCGCGTATGCCAAGGTCGCGCCAGCAGCGAGCCATGCGCTCCACATGCCCGCCCACTTTTTCGTGCAGCTTGGGCACTGGCAGGACGCCGCGGCCAGCGACACCGACTCGTGGAACGCCTCGGTCGCGTGGGCCACGCGCCGGCAGAAGTCCGTCACGCTGCGCGACTTTCATAGCCTCGTCTGGCTGCAGTACGAGTTGACGCAGCTCGGGCAGTTCCAACGCGCGCAGCAGGTGGCGACCGAGGTGGACGCCGCCATGCGGGTGGCGACCGAGCAGGATGTCATCGGCGGGCACCACTACGGCGACAGCGACATCGGCCGCGGCTCTGGCCCCCTCGCGTTGCGCAACGACAAGGGCTCGATGCGCGCGCGTTACATCCTCGAGAGCGAGCGCTGGAGCGAGATGGCTGGATCAAACGGCTTCGACAACCTCGACGAGCTCTACGTGCTGGGCGTGAGCGCCGCCAAGCTTGACGACGTGGCGCGCGCCGTGGCCGTGCGCAACGAGCTCATCAAGGCGTCGCAGCCCACGATGGACCCAGGTCTGCGCGAGCAAGCCGCGATCCTGTTGCTCGAACTCGATGCGGTGGCGGCGTCCGAAGCGGGCACGCCCGGCGTGGCGTTCTCGCGCATGGAGCAGGCCGTGGCGCTGCAGGCGAAGATGCCCAAGCCGATTGGCCGTCCGTATCCCGTGAAAGGCGCCGACGAGTTGTACGGCGAACTGCTGCTGCACGCGGGACGGGCCGCCGACGCGGTGGGCTGGTTCGAGAAGGCTCTGGTACGCACGCCGAATCGCAGCCGCGCGGTGCTCGGTCTGGCCCGGGCTGCGGCGAAGGCCGGGGACGCGGCACAGAGCCGCCGTGCCTACGAGCAGTTTCTGGTGAACTGGGCCAACGCGGATCCCGGACTACCGGAGCTGGCCGAAGCTCGCGCCGCCGTGCGGCCGTGAGCAGTGAGGTGCGGACGAGAGGACAGATGCGTCGTCCTGGCCTCGGGCTGCTGTCGCTGAGCAGATCACTCGGCCCGGTGAAGGGATCGGCCCCTCCACATCGATTGACGCCTCAGCCGCTCGGCTCGTCGATGCGCACGCGGCGGATGTAGAACGACAGGTCGAGACGGCGGGTGCGCACCGCGGCGTCGGCGGTTCTCAGGCTGATGTCGTAGTAGCCGGGCTCGGTGGGTCTCCAGCGGTGAGTCCAGAGGGACCACGTGTGGTGGGTGGTCGGCGCGGGCCAGACTCGCACGGGCGTACCGGCGTCGCGCCCACCGAAGCGAATCAGGAGCCGGTCGACTGGCGCCGCGCCGCCCCATGCGATGCCGACCACGCGGTACTCGGTCACGCCGTTGACGCGGCGTTGCTCGACGCGCACGGGCATGGCGGCGGTATCGATCGCGGGCGCCCCGTAGTCGCGCGCCAGCACGGGCAAGCCGTCTTGATGCGTGCGGCCGGCGAATTCGACCATCTGCGAGGTCGCCAGTTCGTCGGCCGTGACGAATCGCACGTCTTTAACCCACTTGATCCAGGCGCAGCCATACCATCCGGGCACGACCAATCTCACCGGCGCGCCGTGGTCCGGGGTGAGCGGCAGGCCGTTCATGCGCGTGGCGAGAAACGGGCCCGTGGGCGTGAGCAGGCCAATCGGGATGACCCAGCTGGCACCTGGTCGCGACCGAGCCGACGCCTGGCCGTCGTGGTCTTCGCCCGTGACCAGCACCGCCGTCGCGTTGGACGGGCGGATCGCCATCTCGAGCACACGGACCAACGGCACGCCGTCCCACTCCACGGCGCTCATCAATCCGAAGTTCTGCGGGTTGCTGTTGCCGGCGCACTCGATGAGGTGCACGCCCATTGCTCGCGAGGTGGCCAGCAGTTGCGACGCCATCAGCGGACGGTCAGCCAGGCCAGACGCCCGCGTCACCGTGATCGGCCACCCGGCGGGGTTGTGTCGTAGCCCGCTCGGCGCCGCCGTGCGCACGAAGACCTCGCCAGTCGGGGTCACCATCCGGCGCGGGTCGAGTCGAGTCAGGTCCGTAAAAAAGCGCGCGTCGAGGCCCGGACCGCCGAGCATCTGCCCCAGAGGCGTGTCGACAGCACCCGGGCCGTAGAGCGGCAGCGTTCGTACCAATTCGCCAGCGGGCTCTTCGCAGCCAGCCTGGGCCCAGGCACGCTCCCAGCCGTTGCCCCAAAGGCCAAGGCCACCGGCGAGCGCGGCGCGTCTCAACAGCTGTCGACGTGTGACGCTGCTCGGGAAGATGTCGACGCCCATCGCGCCAGTATTCCACACACGACCGCTATAATTGGACATGCCGCTACGCCGAGTTACACGCCTGCCGTCCATCGCCACCCTCTTTCTGGCGGCCGTGCTTGGCCTGTCGGCCCAGCAGCAGCAGCCGCCGCCGCAGCCGCCGCCGCAGCTGCCGCCCGCGGCAGGCGGGCAGCCCACGTTCCGGTCGGGCGTCACGGCGGTGTCGACCGACGTCATCACTCGCGACAAGGACGGCCGCTTCGTGGCCGACCTGACCAAGGACGACTTCGTGGTGACCGAAGACGACGTGCCCCAGGTCATCACATCGTTTGCGCTCGTGAACGGTGGCCGCACGTTCAACCTGCTCAGGCCCGCGGCGGTGGAGGCTGCGTCCGAGGGCATCGTGCTGCCCACGTCGCGGCGCGCCATGCAGGACGTGGCCGGACGCGTGATCTTCATCTACGTGGACGACGTGCACTTCGAGCCGGAGTACACCCCGCACGTGCGTCGCATCATTCAGGACATTGCCGACAACCTGCTCCACGACGGCGACCTGGTGGCGATGCTCTCGAGCGGTCCGTCGAACATCCAGACCGGATTCACGTACGATCGCAAGCTGGTGGCCGCCTCGGCCACGAAGATCCGTGGCAGCGGCATGACCGCTGCCGAGATCTTCCGCAACCTGGATACGGGGCAGGGGCCCGCCGATGTTCGCAATCGCGCGCAGATGGCCTTCTACACCGCCTACAACCTGCTGGCCGACCTCGAGAAAGTGCCGAACAAGCGCAAGGCGATGCTGTACATCAGCACGGGCTACGACTTCGATCCGTTCGCCGAGGGCCGCAAGTCGAACGACCGCATTCAAGGCGGCCGTTTCGCCGACCCGACCCGCGCCTTGTACGAAGACCAGGACAATCCCTACTTTCGGCTGCCGACGGCGACCGCCGACGTCGACCTCTTCGGCTACATGCGCGAGCTGACGCTTACAGCCAATCGCGCCAACGTGAGCATCTTCGCGGTCGACCCGCGCGGGCTGGCTGGCGTGGTGGATGCGGGCCAGTACATCGACCAGAGCGAGTGGCGCACGTATCTGCAGAAGACGCAGAGCACCCTGCGCTTCATGTCCGAGGAAACCGGCGGATTCGCGGTGGTCAACATGAACGACTTTGCCGGTGCCTTCAAGCGGATCGATGCCGAGACCAGCGACTACTACGTGCTCGGCTACTCGTCGACCAACCCCGACCCGCTGCGCCGCGTGCGCCGGCTCGACGTCAAGGTGACGCGCGCCGACATCTCGGTCGCCGCGCGCAAAGCCTACTCGCTGAAGGCCATCGGTTCGCCTGCGCCCCCGCCGCCGGCGCCGGCCACGCCTGCCAAGAAGAAGAAGCGCTAGCTATCGGCGCGCGGCGCCCGTCACGACGTCGAGCCACGCCCGCACCAGATCGCCGTGGCGGCCACCCGCGTCCGTATACGCGCGCGCCGCGACCGCGAATCGTGCGCGGCCGCTCGGAGTATTGCCGGGCGCGTGTCCGCTGACGTGACTCGCGTACAGCGCGTGCAACACCATAAAGTCCGTCTCGGGATCCGGCGCGGATTCAGCCGCGCGCGGCTCGAGGAGTGCCAGCGCGTCGGCGTATCGCGCCGTGGCGATGTAGGTGGCGGCGAGTCCCCGGGCGGCCGCGCCGTTGCCGGGCTGGGAATCGAGGGCGGCGCGGGCCATAGCGCCGGCGCGGGCCACGTCGCCCTGGCGCAGGTAGGCATCCACCAGGAGCGTGGCGACCGACGCATCGTCAATGCCGCCCTCGCGGGCCAGATTCCACGCGGCAATGGCCGACCGGTCGTCGCCGTCGATTGCGTAGGTCGCGCCGAGCAGGAGCTGGACGGGCGCCGCGGGCGCGCCCTGTGCGGTGGCCTGTTGCAACTGTGCCGCGACCGCACGGGCTGAGTCGCCCAGGCCGTACAGTGCCAGCCCCCGCAAGGCCAGGCCGGCAGGACGTTCGGCCAGTTCGGTGAGGTTGGTCTGCACGACGGTGGGGAAGCGCCCGGCCGCTGCCGCGGCGAGGGCCTGCTCGAGCGCCGGCGACGGGGAGGGCGGCGTCAGCGCGCGCGCCAGCGCGGTGAGCGTGGCCGGCGCCAGCACGGCGTCGCGACGAAAGATCTGGCCAGGAGCGGGCGCCTCGCGCAACAGCGACTCGGGGGTGCCCGCAACGTCGAACAGCACGTCGCGGCTGACGCGTCGTCCTGACAGGTGGTCGAGGGCCGTAATCGTCACCCTGTAGCGACCACGGGCGAAACTGCGAAGGGGCGCCTGTACCGCCGCGAAGAGCGGATGCCCTTTGGCCACGTCGAAATCGCTGGGCAGTGTCGCCTTGTTGTAGCGCTGCGCTGGCAGCGAACCCACCAACTGCTCGCGCACGTCGACGACCCTGGTCACACGGAAGCCGACCTCCACGTCCGGCGTGCCCGTCCCGGTAGCAGCGGGATTGATCACCTGAAACACCATCGACAACGCCTCATCGACGCGAAACGTGTGGTCGCGCGCCAGTGTGGCTTCGAGCGCACCGATCGCGTAAGGGTGCGCGCCCTGCTGGGCGACCGGGTATGGCTCGGCTCGCGCGCTGACGGCATCGGCCAGCACGATGTCGCTCAGTGCGAACTCCGTAGCGGAGGCGGCCGGCAACGTCAGCCGATGCGCCAGGACGCGCACCGTGGGCCGACGATTGCCGGGCCCAGGCTCGGCCCACGCGACATAGACGTCGTAGTCGCCGGGACCCGCGGTGAGGCTGCGCTCAACCACCAATCCACCGGCAGCGGCGGTGAGGCGGCTCTGCAGATCGAAGTCTTCAAACGGGTGCACCGGCGGCAGGGAGGCGCGCCCCGCGGACTCGGCCGCCGCGCGGCGCTGTGCATCGCGGTTCGCGCGTTCGCGGTCGGCGCGTTCGCGGTCACGGTCCTGGAGGCGCAGGGCGATCGACGCATCCATGGCGCCAGCGTTGCTGCTCCCGGGGCGGCCGGCGAGGCTTGCCGCGCCGCCAACCGGCATCTCACCCTGTGGCACGGTCATCGACCCATTGGCGCGCATCGGCAGCGGGTCGCCGCGCAGGCCTTGGAGCCACTCCGACACGGCGGAGCGATCCGGTGCCGCGCGCACGCTGCCGTCGGGATCATGAGTGGCGAGGCGCACATAGAGCAGCGCGGCGTCCTTCGGCGGCGCCACGTCGGGGGCGAAGGCACTCCAGGCCACGTAGTGCGAGCCATCCGAGGCGCGTAGCACGTGGGACTGCCACGTGGCGGGCGCCGCGACGCCAGATGCTTGCGCCTGGTCGACGGCGGCGACGATGGCCTCGAGCAGGGCGCGTCCGGCCTTCGAGAGCTTCGGCGCGTTCTGAGCCGTGGCGTCGCACGACAGAAAGAGGAATAACGCCGCGGTGGTGAGACGAGTAGCGACAACTCGTGACAACTTCATACAGCGTGGGTGGCCCGGCGCCACGTTACCACGGGGCGCTGCACGGCGAAGTGCGGATCGCATGTCGCCGCGACTGCGACAGTTCGGCGCAGGCTGGCGCGGTCGCGTGCCTCCCGGATCACGTTACACTCTAGGCGCCGGTTCATAACAATCCCATATGAGATACGTCGATCCTGTTGATAGATGTCGGTGGTTTGTCGCGTGTGTGTCTGCAATCGCGTTGACCCTGCCCACCCCCGCCCTGGCGCAAAGCGCCGCCCCAACCCCCACCACCGTGAACGCGGGGAAGCTGCCGCCCGATGGATCGCCGCCGACCATCGACGGCCGGGTCGATGAAGCCGTCTGGACGGCCATTGCCCCGCACACGACGTTCACGCAGCAGGATCCGCGGCTGGGCGAACCGGCGACGGAACGCACCGAAGTGCGGCTGCTCTTCAGCAACACGCACGTCTACGCCAGCTTTATCTGCTTCGACGCGGACCCGTCGAAGATCATCATGTCGCAGGCGCGGCGGGATGCGTCGCTGGCCGAGACCGACTCGATCATCGCCATCTTCGACACCTTCAACGACAACCAGAACGCGTTCGTCTTCGGCACCAATCCGCTCGGCATCGAGTACGACGGCCAGGTGGCGCGCGAAGGGCAGACGAGTGGTGTGGTCTTCGGCGGTGGCGCTGCCGGTACGCAGCGGGGCAGCATCAGTGCCTTCAACCCGAACTGGGACGGCGACTGGGTCGTGCGCGCCTCGGTCACCGAACGCGGATGGGAGGCCGAGATGGCCATCCCGCTCAAGACGCTGCGCTACGCGATCGGCGAAGACATGACGTGGGGCTTCAACGTGCTTCGCAACATCCGCCACAAGAACGAACAGGTCTACCTGGCCGAGATTCCGCGCGGTTTCGACATCTACCGCATCTCGCTCGCGGCCAAGGTGCCGGGCCTGACGCTCCCGAACCGCCGCGACATCAAGATCATCCCCTACGTGCTCGGTTCGACCAACAAGGACTTCACGCGCGCGGCCGATCAGGTCGATACCAACGGTGACATCGGCGTCGACCTCAAGTGGGGCGTGCGTCCCAGCCTCACGCTCGACGTCACGGCCAACACCGACTTCGCGCAGGTGGAGGCCGACGAGGAGCAGGTCAATCTCACGCGCTTCGACCTGTTCTTCCCCGAGAAGCGGCCGTTCTTCCTCGAGAACGCCACCACGTTCCAGTTCGGCCAGCCGCAGTCGGTCGACCTCTTCTTCTCGCGGCGCATCGGCCTGTCGGGCGCGGCCGGCACGCTGCTGCCGATCGATATCCTGGCCGGCACGCGGCTGAGCGGCAAGGTGGCCGGCTCGTGGAACGTCGGGCTGCTCAACATCCAGACCAATGACGCCAACGACCTGAACGGCCGTCAGATCGCGCTCGACACCAACTTCACGGCGCTGCGCGCGCAGCGCGAGGTGGGCCGCTCGAGCTACGGTGCGATCTTCGTGGGCAAATACGTGACCGGCGGGGCGACCGGCGGGGCGACCGGCACGTCGTTCAACAAGTGGAATCGGGCCTACGGCGTGGACGCGAATTGGCAGGTGTCGGAAGGCCAGCGCATTGCCACCTACTTCGCCCGCACCGACACGCCCGAGACGCCGCAGAACGCCGCCGGTCCGCGGGGCAGCGACTGGTCGTCGCGCGGCTTCTACGACTTCCGCAATCGCCTCTGGCAGGTCGGCGGCGGCGTTACGCGCGTAGGGCAGAACTTCAACCCGGAAGTGGGCTTCCTGCCGCGGCGCAATTTCATCCGGCCCGAGATGCGCATCTTCTTCCAGCCGCAGCCGTCGCGTCCGAAGTGGATTCGCCGCGTGGCGCCGCACATGTCGGCCAATGCCTTCTACGACGCCAATGAAGTTGTGAAGGGCGCGGGCCGGAAGCTGCAGACCGCGTTCTGGCACGTGCATCCGTTCGAGATCCAGCCGATGCAGGGCGGCCGTTTCGGGTGGTACTTCGACGTGAACAAAGACAATCCGATACGGCCGTTCCAGGTCTACAGCCGCGACAGCAAGCGCGTGGTAATCCCGGTCGGCGACTACACCTGGACGCAGCACTCGTTCGAGTACTTCCACAACCCGAGTTCGGCCGTCACCGGCACGGTGCGCTACCGCATCGGCAACTACTACAACGGCGATTTCAACGCGGTCGAGCTCACGAGCGACTACCGCTTCACGGCGCGGGTCACGGCGAGCGTCGGCTGGACGCGCCAGGACATCAGCCTGCCGCAGGGCTCGTTCGTTGCCAACCTGGTGCCCGTGAAGACGACGATCGCCTTCACCAACCTGGCGAGCCTGTCGCTGCTGGCGCAGTACAACGGCCAGACCGGGCAGTACTCGACCAACGCGCGGCTGGCCCTGCTGAACCGCTCGGGCACGGG
>Ga0105046_10000219_pt1 | contig 72937 bp, 62 predicted proteins | sample MAT03_FD_78385 | JGI IMG/M metagenome (GOLD analysis project Ga0105046, IMG submission 78385) | Freshwater microbial communities from Lake Fryxell liftoff mats and glacier meltwater in Antarctica - MAT-03 (megahit assembly) | ecosystem: Environmental > Aquatic > Freshwater > Ice > Liftoff...
GCCGTTGTTTGATAATTTTGGTTTGTCGCCAATGTTCATTAATAAGAAACTGCCTGTGCCAAATGAACACTTCATCTCCCCCGCTTTGAAACATGCCTGGCCAAACAATGCTGCTTGTTGATCGACCAATAAGGCATGTAAAGGCAGCGGTTTCCCATTCCCAAAATCAATATCACCAATATACCCCGCGGACGGTTTCACTTCGGGCAGCATACTGCGCGAGACATCGAATAATTCCAGTAATTCATCGTCCCATTCAAATTTATTCATGTCAAATAACAATGTGCGCGATGCCGTGGAAGGATCAGTGATGTGCAGTTTGCCTTGAGTCAAAGACCAGATTACCCACGTTTCGGTTGTTCCGAATTTCAGTTTGCCATCATGTGCCTGTTTGCGAAGTTCAGGATAATTTTCAAATACCCACTTGAGTTTCGGCGCGGAGAAGTAACTGTCGAGTAGGAGTCCTGTCTTGTGGCGAAGCAGGTTCGGGTCCACGTGCGAAGCGAGCGCTTTACAGATCGATTCACCTCTCGTGTCCTGCCAAACTATGGCGGGAGTCACAGGCTGTCCTGTATCCTTATCCCAAACCACAAAGGTCTCACCCTGATTATCAAACCCCACAGCAGAAATATCATACTTTTCAATTAACGGCGCACAGGCTTCTTTCACCGTGCGGATAATATCTGCTGGCTCCTGCTCCACCCAACCCGCCTGCGGAAAGCGCGCGGGCAATTGCGCCGAATTCTTCTCCAGCATTTCGCCAAGTTCGTTCACGATCACTGCTGTTGTTTGAGTTGTGCCTTGATCAATGCCAAGCAGATATTTCATAAGTTTCTCCATGAGGCCAGACAGGTTTTTATAAAACAAGAAGAGCGGCATCTCCTTCGAGATACCGCTCTTAATTTTACTGTACAACAGACTTTTATTGTTCGCCGTATTTCTTTTCAATATCAGCGATCATCTTCTGGCGTTCTTTGATCTTGTCGCCTTCAGGAACTCCCTCAAAACGATTGCGTTCAAAACCATACCAGACAATTGGCATCACAACGATCATGCCAATTGTAAAGTAGAACACTTTCTCATTCGGTGGGAAGAACCCGCTGATGGCCAGCACAATACCAAAAATGACGGCAAGCACGGCATTGATCTTTGAAAAGCCGCCAAGGTTGAATGGGCCTTTTTCTTTCCACTTTGGCCCGCCTTCAGCGAGGAGACCCGCCGCGATCGGCATCACCATGGAAATATAAAGAAATACTGCGCAAGCCACAGCCAGCACAAGATAATAGGGCGCATACACAGTGCTTAGTAGCGCTAATGTAGCAGAAACCCAAATCGCAGCGCCAGGTGTGCGGTATACCGTGCTGACGCTTGAAAGCATCTTGGAGCCCGGCAAACCACCATCACGAGCAAAGGCGTACATCATGCGCGATGTGGAAGTAAGACCAGCCAACGCGCAGATGTAGTTAACAATCACCATGCCGACGGCAAGGAAAAGGCTAAGCCAACCCGGCATATTGGAAGCGGCCCACATATAGTTGAACGAGCCCCAACCTGCGGCGCCTGCCTCATCAATATTTGGCATGGTTAAAACATAGGCAGCTACTGCAACGAGGCCAAAGATCCAGGACCAAAGTACCGCAGTCCACATACCTTTTGGTACGTTTACCTGAGCATCCTGAGTTTCTTCGGATGTATGTGCAGAGGCATCAAACCCTGTAATGGTATAACAAACATAAGAGAGGCCGAGCAGGAACGCAAAGGCTACGTTCTCGGTGCGGAAGGGAACCACACCTCCACCGATGTCACCCGTGAAGTTTTTGAACGTCCAAAGGCGGGTAATGTCCAGACTCACTGAACTAAAGGCAAACAATGCTATGAACAAAATAACGGTCAAGGCAAGGATAAGATAACCGCTTATATCAGTTAGTTTTGTAGTGATACCAACCGCATAGTGATTCAGCGCGGCTTGTGAGATGAGCACAACCGCCACAAAGAAAAACTGATGCCAGTATCCAAACAGCGAAACGTCAATACCGAGTTCGGCACCGAGCAAAAGGTCTTTGAAGAATACCGTGTACAGCAACACATCTACAGAAGAGACCACGCAGATCAAACCAACGAGATTAAACCAGGCAGTGGCCCAGCCCCAGAATTTCCCGCCGAGGTGGGAGCTCCAGTGATACAACCCACCCGCTGTTGGGAAGGACGAAGCAATTTGTCCCATGCCGACTGCAACACTCATGGCGAGCACGCCGCCAACGAGCCAAATTAAAAATGCGCCGCCAGATCCAAGGGCGTTGAATGCAGCCGGAAAAGCAGAAATGCCGCCTGCCAGAATACAAATGATGGAAAATGAAATTGCGAAGTTTGAGAAACCGCTCATGCGGCGTGAAAGTTCCTGTGCATACCCCAATTTATGCAGTACCTGCTTGTCGTGCGCTTGACTTTTGTCGGCCATTTTCGTAGCTCTCCTTAGGACTTGAATTTATTTTTCGAAATCAAGAAACTAAACTTACGAATAGCAAAACATTATCAACGATATGCGTCCTCCTCACTCCCTATTGGGAGCTCTCCTCTGAATCGTATGAAATCAAACACCAACGATAGCCCAAAGGTACGGGCAATATCCAATATTATCACACAAGATTCGTCTTGATAAAATAGACCATATGTTCTAAAATAGACTTATGGACTCAGTAGACACACTCAATTTATTATCTTCTCAAATGTCATTCGAGGCGGATGGAGAACCGCGCATCATCTCCCCCGCCCCGGCCTGCTTCACACCAAAAGAGAGTGAGCACGCCTTTACACATCCTGCCCAACTCCCCAATGGACAGAAGATTCTACTCCTCAAGACTCTGCTCTCTTCAGCCTGTGAACGAGATTGCTTCTATTGCCCATTCCGCGCGGGTCGTGATTTTCGCCGCGCCACATTCAAACCCGATGAATTCGCGAGCTTGTTCAGCAAACTGAATCAGGGCGGTTTAGCCGAAGGGGTATTCCTCAGCTCAGGCATAGCAGGAGGCGGAGTCCGTACGCAGGATAAACTTCTTGATACGGCTGATCTCTTACGCAAGAAATATCAATACCGCGGATATCTGCATCTAAAGATTATGCCTGGTGCAGAAAAAGATCAAGTCTATCGCGCCATGCAGCTCGCCGACCGTGTCTCGGTTAATCTTGAAGCGCCCAGCACCGAAAGACTCGCAAAACTTGCGCCGCATAAAATATTTATTGAAGAGTTATTACAACCATTGAAATGGGTCGAAGAAATTCGCAACACTATCCCTGCTTATAAATTCTGGAATGGACGCTGGCCTTCCACTGTAACGCAATTTGTGGCAGGCGGCTCCGATGAAAGTGATTTGGAGCTGCTAAGCATTACAAACTGGCTGCATAAAAATGTCGGCTTGAAGCGCGCGTATTTTTCAGCCTTCCATCCCATTCGGGATACTCCGCTTGAAAACAAAGCGGCTGTAGATCCAATGCGCGAACATCGCTTGTACCAGGCTTCTTTCCTGCTTCGAGATTATGGTTTCGACCTCGAAGATTTACCATTTACTAATTTCAACAACCTGCCCCTTCATGCCGACCCCAAGCAAGCCTGGGCTCAAATGTATTTGAGCGACAAGCCGATTGAGATCAATAAAGCAGAAAGGCATGATCTACTCCGCATTCCTGGTATTGGATTAAAAGGCGCTGATGCCATTATTGTTGCACGCAGAATTAATAAATTAAGAGATGCATCTTCGTTGAAAAGACTTGGTGTGCTCGCTGAACGCGCCGCGCCTTATTTATTGTTTAACGGTCATCGTGCCGCGATGCAAATGAAGTTATTGTGAAATAAAAAATGATTTATATAAAAGAACATCAATCATAACGTTGATGTTCTTTTATTTTTTAAAATTATCTCAACCTTAATATATGTAAACAGTACCCACTTGGCCCTTGTAATAAATTTTATAATCGTTATACTAATCAAATACATTTATTTCTTATACATTAATAATTAAAGGAGAAAATAAAAAATGAGTTCAACAACAATGGAAACACTTGCAATTCGAACGGAAAATAAATTTAGAACACTGATCACAAAACAAACTTATAAAAAAGGTGAAGTGATCTGCTCGATGCCCAACGAAAACATCGTGGACAAACCCACCCGCTTCACAGTGCAGATCGCAAAAGATAAGCATACGCATGTCGGCAAACTTGCCGCGCTGAATCATTCCTGTGATCCAAATGTTATTTTAGAAACCGAGCATATGTTAATGATTGCCCGCCGCAATATTGAAAAGGGAGAAGAGCTGTCGTTTTTCTACCCATCTACAGAATGGGAAATGGCCGCGCCCTTTATCTGCCTGTGCGGAGCAACAAACTGCATCCATGTCGTTGCCGGTGCGCGCTTCCTGCCCCTCTCTACACTGGAGACACATTACCTTAGCAAACATATCCGCGAAGTGATGGTGGAGCTACTCAATAGCACCAAGCAGCATTTGAAGAAATTACAAAGCGCATAAACAGAAAAAATGCTCACGACTTATCGTGAGCATTTTTTCTGTTTATATATTTTCAAAAAAAAGTTGACCGTAAATAGCGGCCTATGGTCAACCAAGAGAATTTATTCTTACAATTTTCGATGCAATGCCAATAATGCATACCCTCCGCTCCAGGGCTTTCCCAGGCGGTGGTTATCAGAGACTTCGATCTTGCCGAGTTTTAATGCGATCTGCGGCATGAGCGCGGCAATCGCTGCCCAGTCATCCCCAAGGACTGCCGCCTTCATCTTATCAGCCAGCTGGCCCGTCCACGCCCATTCCATGCGGAATTTATCGGCTTTTACCCAGTAATCGCGCTTTTCCCAGGCAACAACCGACACTTCAATTCCCTCAGAAATGGCTTGCAGGGCTAAAGCAATAAAAGATGCCATATCCTTCGCATCCGGCGTCACTTGTGATTGTTTGGCCAGTTCACGGATACACAATACAATTGATTTTGTTAAACGGGTTCTTTCTTTTCCAACAGAATCGGGGTTAATCACGCGGCTCAAGAAGATTCTCCAAGTTCAAGGTAATTGCAAGAGCGCGATTATACCGCCTCTCTACCGAAGCCACCAAGTTTTTCCCTTTCAAACTTTGTATCTTCGTGACAAAAGGAATACGGTCATCTTTAGGCGTATAATTTTCCAATGTCAATTAAACTTTCCTCACGAAAAACATACTTTGGAATTTCAGCCCTGATTATAGGAATTCTTGCTGTGCTATCCCTGTTCTCTAATTTTGGAGCGGCTTATTTACGCATCTCCCCTGAAACCTTCGGCCAGCTAAATAATTTGACGGCACTATTGTATTGCGGTTTAACCCAGCTTGCTTTTGTGCTGGGATTGATTGGGCATACCCGTAAAAATGATTCAAAAAGTCTTTCACTTACCGCCATCGTACTGGTTGTCATTTCCTTCCTGGTTATGTTTGCGCAGTTTGCCATCTCGTTTATATAGACGGCCGCCATCTTTTTATATCACTCCCCATCCAACAACACTTTCAATACGCCCGCCTGCGCTGCATGTTCGAACCCCTTGAGCGCATCTGCTAATTTATATTGAGCCGCGATCAAAACCGTTGGGTCAACTTCGCGCTTCTCAAGCAGACGTAGAGCAGGCGCAAATGGACCGCAGCGTGAACCAATAATATTGATTTCATCCACAACAATGGATGAAAAATTGACATTCATTTCCCCTTTATAGGTTGATTTCAACACCAGCGTCCCACGCGGACGGATGGCGTTTCGCGCCAAATTGAATCCATCCGGTGACCCGGTGGCTTCCACTACAATATCCCATGTATGGGGTTGAACTTCCGCTTCTGATATCAAACGAATGCCACGCGCAGTTAGTAAATTTTGTTGATATGTATGGCGGGCTACTACATGCAAGTTACAGCCCGTCAGCGCGAGGGTCTGTGCGATCAATTGCCCCAGCCTGCCTGCGCCCACCAATAACACACGGTCAGTCGGCCTGACTTGAATCTGCTGTTGAATTTCAAGAGCCGCCGCCAGGGGTTCAGTAAAGACCGCCATTTCATCTGAAACAGAATCAGGCACACGCAGTAAATTTTCGAGCGGCAGAGTTGTATATTCTGCAAAAACACCGTCACGGTTATGAATCCCAAGCACCGTACGCTTCTCACAATGTGTAGAGCGCCCGCTTAGGCAGGCTTCACAGGCTGCGCACACAGCGTTGATCTCGCCTACTACGCGCGCGCCGATCCACGCAGTGTCAGGCGCGTTAACTACTTCACCTACGAATTCATGTCCCAGCACACCTGTGTATGGGTAATAGCCTTTCACCAATTCGAGGTCGGTACTGCAAACCCCCGCCTTTCGAATTTTGATCAAAGCCTCGCCAGGCCGATTTGGTGTTTCAATCGTACGCAGCGAAATTTGATTATTTTCGAGCCACAATGCCTGCATGTATATCTCCTCTCACGTTTCACTCTTTCCAAATGCTGATTTGATTCCGCCCTGTGTTTTTCGCCGCATACATGGCGCGGTCTGCACGATCAATCAGCGCCTCAATATTTTTACAGGATTCGTCACGGCCTGCAACCCCCACGCTGATTGTCAATTTTAATTCATTCTTCCCGGTCATGGCAGTCGATGTCAACTCAACCAGACTTTGCATCTCTGTAAAATCTATTTCTGCCACAATCTTACAGAGTCGACTTGCAACCTCAACGGCTTGTTCCAGGTCTGCATCAGGCAAAGCCGCGACAAACTCCTCACCGCCCAGTCTGCCGAAAATATCCACGGCGCGCAGGGATAGGCTGCACTGTGCCGCAACGACTCGTAATACCAAATCGCCAACCTTGTGCCCAAACTGATCGTTGAATTTTTTGAATTCATCCACATCTAACAGGATAACAGCAAGCGGGCTTTTATTACGCAGAGAGCGGCTAAACTCCCGATCTGCAAGCTCATAAAACTTGCGGCGGCTGAGAATTTCAGTCAGCGGGTCAATATCAGCCAGTTGCTGAGCTTTGGCAAATAGCTTGGCGTTTTCAATTGCAATCGCCGCATGTGCCGCCAGTAGTTCCAGCAGATACTGATCCTCTTTGGTGTAGGCATTTTCGTGATAGGACTGTGCCGAAATCATTCCCATCACTTTTCCATGCAGGAGCATGGGCACAGCCAGAATGGATTGTGTTGGGTCGGTGGGTGTACTTGCATACATTTCGAAATTGATTCCGCTGTTGTCTATGCTTTGCATGCTATTTAGCAGGATTGGGCTGCGAGTATGTACGATCTGCCCAGCCATTCCATGATCGGCAAAATATTTTTCTGTAACCACGCGCTTGCGCGGATATTCCACGGCGTAAATTGGCAAGATCTCATTTGTTTTTTCATCATAGCCGTCTATTACAAAATCATCGCAAGACATTACTTTTTCAACGGCGGTATGAATCGAATCGCAAAGTTGCTCCATATCCAGACTGGCGCTGATGGCATGTGTGGCCTGATACAAAACCTTCAACCTCTCAGCCATTTGCGCCAATGCATCCTGCGCCCAAATTCTTTCCAACGCGCCCGCGCAATGGCTTGATAATGTTTTCAAGACATCCAGCGAAACTTCAGTGTAGGCATGTACCTGATAACTTTGAATTGAAAGCACCCCAATGATCCGCTTTCCGCTTTGCACAGGCACAAACAATTGCGACAAGGTCCTTTGTGCACGATTCCCAAACGACATATCAACGGGAATCTCAAAGGGCGCTTCGTACAGTGATAAATAGCCATTCTCACGAATGGCCTTAAGCATATTTTCAGATGGGCGTTCTGGCGCGGCGCCTTGTTCGATCACCCATTCATGGTTGATTGTATCTATAGTTAATAAAGGGCGCGGTTTCCCCCCCTGCTCTGGGTCATACAAAATTAAATAGCAGGCCTCCCAGCCCAGTAATTCATAGGCGGCGTTTAAAATAATCTCCGCTGCAGCCACTGCATCAGAAGTTGCGCTTAAATCCTTTCCCAAACGCGCATACACCCGCCCGGAGTTTGGAGCTTCATTTTTTTTCATAGCAACGCTATATTCTCAATCTATTGCGCTGCCTGACACTCTCGTATGTGATCAAGGCTGTCGCAATGGAAACATTAAGCGAATTTACTTCCCCCAGCATTGGAATTTTGACCTGAATATCCGCGTTCTGCATCCAGAAATCAGTTAGCCCTTCATCTTCTGTGCCGACTGCCAACGCAATGGGTTGAGTCAGGTCTATATCTGTGTACAACACCTCAGCAGACGGTGTGGCCGCAAGCACGCGCATCTTTCTTAACCTGAGCCATGCCAGCGCATTCGGCGAATCAACCTCGACAGTGGGTACCGTGAAAACCGTTCCACGGCTGGCACGGATCACATTCGGATTCCACAAATCTACGCGCGGATCACAGACCAGTAAAGCATCTATATGCGCCGCGTCGGCGGTGCGTAAGATTGCGCCAAGATTACCGGGCTTCTCTACTGATTCAGCCACGATTACAAAAGGTGACGCGCTTAGTTTTAACTCAGCGAGCGTTGTTTTTGGAATGGGGAAAATTCCCAACCATCCATCAGGATTGTCACGATAGGATATTTTCTCAAAGACTGCCCGCGTGACGGTGGTCACTTCAGCGGCGGGAATGTCTATGAAACGTGAGACAAGCTCAGGCGCGGTCAGAAGCGTTTGCGGCTTGAGTCCACTGCTGAGGGCCAGAGTCAACTCATCGTGGCCTTCCACCAACATGACACCATCCTTCTGCCGTTGACGTTTATCTTCGCGCAGCTTGACGATGTATTTAACCGTTGTGTTTTGTAAACTTGTGATATCCACTTACTTCACCAAAAGTAAACAGGCGGCTGAATGTGTTTTGCTCAATTTAATCGAGCGCGGGTCGCTGTCTTTACACACCGCCATTGCCACCGGACAGCGCGGGTGAAATCGGCAGCCAGTGGGCACATCGATTGGGTTGGGCGTTTCGCCCTGCAAAATAATTCGTTCATGGCGTAAGCGCGGATTGGGAACAGGAATAACAGAAAGCAAGGCCTTGGTGTAGGGATGCTGAGGTTTTTCCAAAACTTCGAGCACGGTGCCGATTTCAACGATACGCCCAAGGTACATCACTGCCACACGGTCGGCGAAGAAACCCACCGAACCAAGATCATGCGTAATGAAGATGACCGCGATCTGACGCGTGATGCGCAACTCGGCCAGCAGGTTGATGATCTCAGCCCGAATGGAAACATCCAACATCGACACAGGTTCATCCGCCAGAAGTATTTCTGGTTCAAGTACCAGCGCGGCGGCAATCACCACACGCTGGCGTTGTCCGCCTGAAAGTTCGTGCGGGAAGCGGCTCAAGTACACTTCGGCAGGTTTCAAGCCTGCATCTTCCATGGCTTTTTTAACCCGTTCATCGCGTTCTTTCTTATTTTTTGCAATCCCATGCACCAGCAAAGGCTCGTTGATGATCTCTTCGATGGTCTGTGTCGGATTCAAGGATTCGTATGGGTCTTGAAAGATCATTTGAATCTTGCGCCGCAAACCTTTGCGTTCACTGTCCTTGAGGTGTGTAACGTCGCGTCCCTCAAAAGTGATTGTGCCCGCCGTCGGCTCCTCCAGCCCCATCAACAAGAGCGAGAGGGTTGATTTTCCACATCCGCTTTCGCCGACCAACGCGAGAACTTCACTGCGCCTGAGGTCAAAGCTGACATCATCTACAGCATGTACAAGACGCGTTTCCCGTGAGAATAAACTGGGACGGCCTGCGTCAAAGTATTTCTTTAATCCGCGCACTTCCAAAAATTGTTGCTTGCTCATTTGGATGCCTCAACCAGATGGCAACTCGCGAAATGCGTATCGCCTACTGTATGCAGGATGGGTTGCTCAGTGTGGCAACGCTCAAATGCAAGCAGACAGCGCGGAGCAAAGCGACAGCCCGCGGGCAGAGCATCCAGGCGCGGCGGGTAGCCAGGAATGGAGGAAAGTTTTTTCTTGGGCTTGGTCAAGTCTGGGAAAGCCTTCAGTAATTCCTGGGTATATGGATGGCGCGCTTCGTTATAGATCGTATCCACATCTGCATATTCTGCGGTAACGCCGCCATACATAACCAGTACCTTGTCGCAAATTTCGGCAACTACGCCGAGATCGTGCGTCACAAAGATAATGGCGAGGCCGAGTCTCTTGCGCAAGCCATCCAGCAATTCCAAAATTTGCGCTTGAATCATCACGTCCAATGCTGTGGTTGGCTCATCAGCTATGATCACTTGCGGGTCACAAGCCAGCGCCATGGCGATCATGGCGCGTTGACGCATCCCGCCCGAATACTGATGTGGATAATGATCCTTTTGATCTGCGGCGATACCTACCAGGTCAAGCAGTTCTGTCACTCGCGCCTGTACTTTCTCGTGAGGGAAATCATGCATGTGCCTAGTGATCGCCTCAGCGATTTGGTCGCCGACAGTCCGCACGGGATTTAGCGCATTCATTGCACCCTGAAACACGATAGAGATATCCTTCCAGCGAATTGTGTTTAATTCTTCATCGCTAACTTCGGTCAAGTCTTTGCCATTAAACAAAACAGAGCCGTCTACAATCTGTCCCGCCGAAGGCAGCAAACGCAGCAAAGAAAGCATCAAGGTCGTTTTGCCGCAGCCGCTCTCGCCGACCAAGCCAATCAATTCACCCTGCTTCAAAGTAAAGCTGATATCTTCCACGGCGCGGGCCGGCGGATTACCTTCGTTTATATAGTTGATGGATAGATGCTGGACTTCAAGCAATACTTTTCCTGAATCCACTCTTTCCTGATCAGACTCAACGTGTTCTTTCTGGAGTGTGGGCCTGCTCGGCATTAAATGATGTGCATCCAGCCTTGGGTTTAATACCTGCTCAAGCCCCTGCCCAAGCAGAGTCAGACCAAGCACAACCCACACGATACCGATGCCCGGAAAGAACAACGCCCACCATGCGCCAGTCGACATTGCGCCGCGCCCGAAGGCGTAGTTGAGCATTTGTCCCCACGAGAGGGCTGTCGGGTCACCCAGCCCAAGAAAGGACAATGTGCTTTCATTTAGAATGGCGAGTGAAACAACGAGAACAGCCTGCACGACGAGAATCGGCATCACCAACGGCAGGATATGATGCAAGATGATATGTCCATTCCCTGCGCCGACAGCGCGGGCACGTAAGACAAACTTGCGCGATTTGACAGCCAGAGTCTGCGAGCGGACAACGCGCGCGGTGGTTGTCCAGCCGAGCAGCCCAATCACGAAAATAATATTATATAATGAAGGTTTTGTCAGCGCAACAATGACCACCATTAACGGCAAGTCTGGGATGACAAGCATGATGTCGGTAAAGCGCATCAGGATGTTTTCCCAGCGGCCGCCAAAGAAGCCAGCGACAAGCCCGAGCACGCCGCCGATAATGATCGAAATAAATGCGGCAAAGAAACCCACTGTCAGCGAGATGCGCGAACCGAAGACAAAATTTGAGAAGATATCCTGCCCGGCGTCATCTGTCCCAAATAAATGTGCCGCACTGGGCGCCATATAAATATCGCCCACTTCAAATGCCGCTGAAGAGGACGAATCATAGGGCGCAATCCATGGAGCGAAGACCGCCATGGTAATGATCACAACCAGCATGGCAAGCCCAACAAGGCCGATACCATTTTTTCTGAAGGTACGCCAAAAGTTTTGCAGACGGATAAGCCATTGATTTTTCGGTTCAGTGTGTGAGATCGTGGATTCCATCTGTTATTCCATCTTCACGCGCGGATCAAGGAAACTGTAGGTGAGGTCAGCTAGAAAGTTTGCAAGGATAACCGTGATAGCGATTAGCAAAAACGCACCTTGCAAAATCGGAAAGTCACGCCGCCCAACTGCTTCGAAGATCGCACCGCCTAAACCAGGCCACGAAAAGACGGCTTCAATTTGAATTGCGCCTGCCACAGTAAACCCCAGGTTAATAGCGATAATAGTTACCAATGGCAGCATGGCGTTTTTAATGGCGTGATCTTTCAATATTTGAAACGTACTCAAGCCCTTGGCTTTCGCAGTCAGGATGTAATCTTCTGAGAGTACGTCCATTAAACTGGAACGCATGATCAATGTATATTCGCCCATGTAGACGATGGTATAAGTCAGTGTGGGCAGGAGCATATGCCAACCTATATCCGCCCATTGTTTTAAAAGCGGCAGGGAACTGGAGCCTGGGGTTGACTTGCCTGCCAAGGGTAACCCATGATTACTTCCCCAGAATAACAAAATAATTGCAAGCCAAAAGGTAGGCAGACTCCACACCAATAAGCTGGTAACTACCGAAGTATAGTCAACGGCAGTGCGCGCCTTCCATGCGGCAAAAACGCCAAAGATCACGCCAATAAGAATTGAAAGAATCTGCCCTGCGCCGATCAATAAGACTGTGTTCCATAATCGCTCCGTTAAGACATCTGCCACTGGGCGGTTTGAGTGATAACTGATTCCCAATTCACCCTGGAATAAATTTCGAAAATAAATAAAAAATTGCGTATCCAGCGGGTTGACACTACAACTGCCGATCTTAATCGGGTTAAGCGAATCAAAACAATTGATAACGGGTTTGTCCAAACCAAAACGTACACGCAGCATCTCTACCGCTTCTTTTTTCAAGCGCGGGTCACGAATGCCTGCCCGGGCTGGGTCGCCGGGTAAAACGCGGAATAAAAAGAAATTTAAAATAATAACAAACAGAATTGTAAAAATAGACCAGGCTATTTTCTTCAACAGCGTGCGAGTACGGTTCAAGGTCACTCCCTGAAATGGGATGAACGGATGCGGAAGGATTTTCCGCATCCGTTCGAAGGACTACTTTATAGGTTCGATAAAAGCCAGAGAGGAAACGTCTGAAAGCTCAACCTTGGGTTGATTGGTAACCCAGCCAGTGAAACGATCAGTACGATACGCCTGGGTAGCCTGCTCATAAAATGGAATGATATACACAACGTCCTCATGCACGATTCTCTGCATTTCCCAGATGATTGCCTTACGCGCCTCAAATTCCAGTTCAACTTGCTGTTCTGCATAAAGTTTATCGTATGCCGGGTTTGAATATCCCGTTTCACTGGACCCCGTGGGGACAGACTCGGTAGTATACACATACAACAACGTGCTTGGGTCAGGGTCAGATGCCCAACCCCAGAGCATAAGGTCAAAGTCAAACGCGGGGCAGCATTGAGCGGTCAAAGCATCGGGGTCTACGGCTTGCGTTTCCAGCGAAATGCCAATCCCAGCCCACATCTCGCTTAGTAATTCAGCCATACGCGGGGCGGTGATACTGTCACTCGGCCAGTTCAGGCGGAAGGTCAATGGGCGTGAACCGTCTGGCATTTCACGAATCTTATCGCCGTCTGTATCCAAATAGCCCGCATCATCCAAAATCTTATTTGCCTTGGCCACATCAAATTCAAAATCTTTTATTGAGTCGTTGTACCATACGCCAAGACCATCAGGAATAAGGGTCAGGCCGGGCGCACCCAGACCCAGCAATACGACATCGATCAATTTCTGTTTGTCTGTGGCATGGGCCATCGCAAGGCGTACGTTTCGATCGCGTAAAGCAGGATGCCCCGTGCAAATGCCGCCTTCTTCAGCGGTTGGGCAATTCTCTTCTTTAATCTGATTAAAGATGATATCGGAAACGCCGGGAGAAAATGGAGCGCCGATCACCACTTCAATATTTTTCACAGTTTTCAAAGAAGTGACGGCTGTGTTTGGCATTTCAGTGACCATATCCATCTGCCCGGTCTTGATCGCCTGTATTAGCGCGTCCTGATTTTCAAAGGTCTGGAAAATCACCTCATCCACCTTGGGCGGGGTTGCAAAATGTTCCTTGTTAGCGGTCAGGCGCACAAATTCATTTTGAACATATTCTGCCATTTTGAATGGACCAGAACCAATCATGGTCGTATTTTCAAATTCGATTTTATTTTCATTTTCCCAAATATGTTTGGGAAGGATATAGAGGAACACCAATTGACTCTCAATATTTGGAATCGCCTCGGTCAGAGTCAGAATCACTTCATTATTTGCAGTCGCCTCAATGCTGGAAAAATAAGGCGTGTAATATCCATTCAAATAGGGATATTCGGGCGTATCCTTGTAAAGATTATACGAAAAAGAAACATCTTCCGCAGTCAATGGTTTTCCATCATGCCACTTGACACCATCTTTGATCTTGAAGGTATAAACCAAGCCATCATCTGACCGCTCAACACTACTCGCCAAATTAAGGGTGAATGACCCATTCAAATTCAGGGTGTACATTGAGTCGTACACCAGGCCAAAGATAGTATAAGCCTCGGTCAAGATTGCCAAACCGGGATTAAGTGAATCGGGGCTGCCTGCCCACCCAATATGCACAACAGATGCATCTGCGCCTGCTGATTGCCCGCCACCGCAGGCCGACAGAATTAAAGCCACTAGGATTAATAGATATAATATTTTATGTTTCATATTGTTCTCCTCTCTCGATTGAAAAAATATTGATACTTCCTGAGAATTTTACTGTACTATCAGAATTCGGGAAAGTTAATAGTGCAGTAAAATTCGGCGCATATGGAAAACCCCATCAAACTCACAGAAAAGTATGAACGCAATGGATGGCCTTCAGTCAAACGGCCGGATGTCAAACCGCCAGCGGGATGGAACCTCTCGCTTCTAACTTCCCTTGAGCGGATTCGGTCTCATGCGCTTTCATCCCAGGGTGATATTGTCTACATTAAAGATGGCGAAACACTTTCAGATGTGTTCACCCTGTCATCCAATGGAGGCTGGCCTGCACGTATTACAACAGACCGCCCGCTGGCCGCCTACTGGGACGATGAAATTCCAGAGTGGTCACCCAATGGTGAATGGTTAACTTTTGGAATTAAAGGCCATGCCCACGTGGTTTCACGTACTGGTGGATTACCCAAAAAAATAACAGACTTCGCCACTGCCGCAAGCGGCGCGCGCTGGATGCCCGACTCAAATGGTTTAATTATCACTGTGGAACGAAATGATACCGACCAATTACTGCTGACCGACCGCGACGGCTGCTGGCCGCAAGCCCTGACCACAGACTCCATCGGCGATCATTGGGATGTGCGCCCATCTCCTGATGGGAAATTTATCGTATTTAATCTGCGCCGATTTGATGATCTCAATCGTCTTGATATTGTTTTGCTTGAGATCGCAACAGGAAAACAAATAACTTTATATGGGAAATCATCCACACGCGCCATGTCGCCCAAATGGTCGCCAGATGCAAAATGGATTTCATTTATTTCACAAGAATCAGGCCGCGAAGAGTTGTATCTCATCCAGCCGAATGGCGAAGGCTTACACCAACTCACCAAAGCGGGGCAGGATATTTTTCAATATGAATGGTCACCTTCTGGAAAACAAATGCTGGCGGTCATCAATAAAAACGGCTCATTTGAGTTAATGCTGATCGAGACTGAATCAGGCTCAACGCTTGAATTAAGAAGCGCGGTGGGGATTCATTCCAATCCAAATTGGGCACAGGATGAATCCTATATCACATTTGAATTTGAGGGGCCAACTCTTCCGCCTGATCTATATCGCATGGAGCTTCCGTCTAAAAAGAGTACGCAATTAACTTTCTCGACCCCGCCCGCTCTTCAAAAAAATAAGATGGTTGTGCCTGAGATTGTTTCCTATCAAAGTTTTGACGGTTTGGAAATTCCTGCATTTCTATACCGCCCTGAAAAATCAAATGGCGCTGCAATTTTATATCCACATGGCGGCCCAAAAGATCAATATAGTTTTGGCTGGGATGAATTTGCGCAATATTTTACGGCGAAAGGCTACACCTACCTCGCGCCGAATTACCGCGGCTCCACTGGCTATGGCATGGAATTTGAACGCGCGAATTACAATAATTGGGGCGTTGGTGATACGCAGGATTGTTTACATGGCGCAAAATATTTACACACATTCAAAGACATTAAGCCTGATCGAATTGGCATTGCAGGCGGAAGCTATGGCGGTTACATGACCGCGAATGCACTGGCGCGTGACCCTGAATATTTTTTTGCATGCGGCGTTTCAAAATATGGAGATTCAAATTTAGTGAGTTCATGGGCGGCGTGTGAAAAACGTTTGCGTCTTTACACCGAAATTTTTCTTGGTCACCCTTCTGAGAACCTCGGCCTTTATTTACAAGGCTCCCCCATCGCTGATGTAAAGAATATTCAGAAACCTGTCTTGATTTTGCATGGCTTGCTTGACACAGTGGTTGCGCCTGAAGCCAGCGAAGAATGGGTGGAAGCGCTACGCCGTGAAGGGAAGACCTTTGAATACAAAACATATGATGATGAGCCGCATGGTTTCCTGCGCCGCGAGAATCTATATGATGTATATGAGCGCATCGAAAAGTTTTTGGATTGGTATCTTCTTCCCAGTTAAAAAAGAAAGAGATAGAAATGAATAGTAATATATTGGCTACACGAAAATCAATATACTTCAAATATGACGAGCTGACTTGGGACGCGGTGGCAGAATTACCACGCAATACGCCGCTCGTTCTGCCGCTCGGATCAGGCTATAACCTCGACCTGCTTGCTGACCAATTAAGCAATCCGCCCCCGCGCAGCGTCGGGCTCCTGCCATCCTTCCCATTCGGTTGGCGCGGCAGCGGACTTGAAGTGCCTGAGTGGATTCTCTTTCAATACATCCTAAACTTGCTCAACAGTTTAAGGGATGACGGTTTCACACAAGTGTACTGCCTGACCCCGCAAGGATTGGATCCACAGTCTTCTCTCATTCGTTATCCTTCGTCTTTCATTCTTTCACAACCACACCCTTCGCAATATGATTCGAGAATTTTTCTTCCACCAGACAGCGAACGCGAAAAAGTAATTTTGATTCCAATCGGCCACACCGAGCAGCATGGACTCCACCTCCCTCTCGCGGTAGATACACTGATTATTGAATCAATCGCTACAGGCACATCTACTCTAATGCCTACACGCAGCACGGCATTACCGGTAATGCCATATGGAGTCAGTACGCATCGTTCATCTTTCGCCGCAACCATGAACGCAGGCGGACGCGCCTTTGAAGATTTCTGGGTTGCGGTGATTGACGCGCTAGTTACACGTGGATTTGAACGCTTCTATCTCATGAGCGGACATGGCGGGAATAGTTCCTTCCTTGTGAATGTTGTTAAATACGCGGGCGAACGTCACCGCAGAATATTTTGTGCAACAGCCTGGCTGCATACTTCAGGCAAAATCGGCGCAGTGGCCTTGGAAAAATATCGCACAACCAAGATCGGCGGCATGGGACACGCAGGCGAACTTGAAACATCTTACATGCTTCATCTTCGCCCTGACCTCTGTCAAATGGAACGAGTTGTAGATGAAACCGATTTCGTTGCCACACCCGATTATTATATGGACTGGATTGAAGGCGGCGCATTGATCGCAAATCCGCCCTGGGATGATGATACAAAAACAGGCGCATACGGCGCAGGCAGTCACGCCACGGCAGAAAAAGGCCGCCGATGGCTCGAAGCCGCCATCGAAGAAAAAGCCGCGCATGTGCAGGAAATCCATGAGCAGCACGAGCGGCGTGAGAAAAGAAGAAATGAGGGGTATGGGTTGTGGGGGAAGTTTAAGAAGCAGTGATGAATGGGAAGTTAGTAATTTTCAGTTTTCAGTGGTGGGTTCTGCTTGGGGGCAGGAAAAACTCAACGGCAGAGAACTGCAAATAAACCACACCGTACTCGTTAGTTCAGTGCATACTGTCTTGGGCAATCTCAAATTGGTTCAATACCAATAAGAATCTCGCTTTTTGGTGTGTAGTATGCATGGCATTTTTGGTTTTGCGGAATAAATTTAGGTGCAAAGAAAGCGACGTCAAAGAATTTCTTTGCAATTCTATAGTGAACCACATGTATTGATGAAGACCTCCCAGTACTGATCCGAGTATAGATTTGACGCAGTGGACCTGAAACACATAAAACTGTACCAGACTGAACATCTTCCAATATTGGTAGTGTTTGACGTAACCAGTGGACACCTCCAAATACACAGAGAATAGCCCAAATCAGCATGGTAAGAAAGGGAATGACTTGATATTGCGTAAAAAACATCCATACTGCACCAATAGCAAGTGAAAATAAAATTACGCAGATACAAAAATAGAAAATCAGCATCGACCCTAGGCGCGACCTCTGTAAACCAGACATTTTGCCATGACGATTTAGTTCCAAATCATCTAAACCAAAAGTGCTGGCTTCAATAAGCTTGTCGAGTAGATTTTTTTCATCTGGATTATTGTCAAACATACATTCCTTTATATATAAGAGATTTTATCTCATTGCAAATGTCAGCCCAACAATTTGCGGTATCCGCGCTGGGGCGGGCGGCGGGCTGCCGTCCGATGGGAAAAAGATAAGGCGTAGAAAACTACTTGGGAGGTCGCCAGACTCCCCAGTGTCGGATGCACACTTTGTTAGCCCACGTCATTTGCTGTGATGAGAAAATTAACATATCATGGCTCAACAGTAGGAGTTACCAAGTTATTTTCTGGTAAAGATTTATGATATTTCATTTCCATTTCACTGCAATGATATGCCGCCACTCCTTCTAGGTCGTATATACCGATAATCCTTGCACCCGTCATACAAGTATCAATCGCCTCTTTTAATCGCTCTTGTTTTTCTAGAATACGAGATCGCCTATAAAAAGGCTTGCTTATAAGAATGTGCGATTCAAAATCTATCGTCATCCACAATGCCTTTACGTTTTCTCCGATTGCTCGTAGATAATTTGCATTATCCCAACTTTTTTCTGCCTTGTACCATGCGCTATATACAAGGTCTGGATCATCGCCTCGGATGCGAATAAAAAAGCTAGGCATCCAGGAAAACGATATCAGAAATAACCCTAGAAACGATACCAGAAACAATCCTAGAATTGATAAGATTAAGGCTCTCTTTATCTTCATCATTACTCAGCCAATTGTTGGAATTTTTTCCATTTTCTGCTAGTGGACTAACTATCATTTATGCCGCCAAAATTACTTAAGACCTGCTAATTTTTTTACTGCGGCAATCTCGGCTTGTAACGCGTCTTCCAGTCCATCTGGAAACTGTGGGGCAAAAAGAGCACCAGATATGTTTAAAGAGTCTGGTACTGCGCCCGAACCTTGCAATGCTTTCCAAACAAGCTCCCATTCCTTGACGTGCAATTTGAATTTGTCACATGCCTCTTTGAATTCGAGTACTGTAATTTGTCCATAATAGCGATCAATCAGGTGGAGCGCATCCTGATTTTCTTTTTGAAGCAATTCAATGTAAGACTTCCAAAGCAGTTTACGGGCGTCGCCATCGTCCAGCGATGAAAAATATTGTTGTAGCCGCCCAGGATGATATTCCAAATTGACAAGCTCGCGATTATCACGCAATTTCACAAAAATGGATTTTGTTGTGGTCAGAATACCTGTAAACGAATTAAGAAACCCGCCAAGATACGCCTGATGCCTGCCCTGTTTCTCACTACGGACTTTGAGATAGTATTGCAGCCAGCCTGTCCCCGCCAGCAAGCCCAGTATCGGAATCAAAATTGGAGACCATGTTTTAATAATATCCATACTATTTTCAATCTCCCGTTATTTAAAGGTCAAATTTACTTAACTTCAAAAGTAACTCGCATGGGGCAAAAATATGTATTACCCACCTTCAATGTCCAGAGTACATTATAAAAGCCTGTATTTTTGGGCGCAGTCAGAGGAATTCGAAGAGTGATCTTACTGTCTGGGGGAATCGTGTTTGGCAAATCTTGCAGCACCCTGCTTTCACTGCGAAGTCCATTCAGGTAAATAAAGTCAATGCCATTATTTGTCCATACTTGCGTGCCAGAGTTCATTACGGTCCAGTAGGCGTAAAAATTTAATCCACTCTGAATCACAGAGCCTTTTACGGGACTCTTTTCTACAATTTTACAGGCCCAGTCTTTGGGTGTTTTTATCACCGCGCCGCCATTAACTTCCTCAGTTTTTGCTGGCTTGCCATCGAAAGTTGGGGCAGGAGAAACAATTACAGCAGGAGTGACAGAAACAAGCGCGCCGTCAGTCCCCACGACCAGAAAACCTGGAGTGGCAGTCGGCGTTAGTGTGACCAAAATGAGAGGAGTTTGTGTTGGAGCAAGCGTTTGAGTTGCGAGAAGTGTTGTCGTAGGAATGTCCGTGCGGGTTGATGTGGGCAAAAAAGTGGCGGTTTGTGTTTGAGCCGCATTGGCAGTTTGCGCAATAACGGTTCCCAACATATCCAGTGACTGAGCAGGTTGAGGCGGCGGCGTCACTGCCAAAAATGGCGAAGTACAGCCAAGTACAAAAAAGACTGTCATCAACCAAAAACTTATTCGACGGGAGCGCTGTCTATTCACGAATTATCCTTTTCAAGCATGAACGGTATAAATTAATTATAACATGTGTAAAATTCCGGCTTAAAGAACGCAAGAATAACGCAATTGCGCAGCGAAACAACAGTCCCCGACCAGAGTTGATCAGGGACTGTTGTTTTATTTTTTCCGCCGTACAAACTGTGTTGCTCACCAACCGCGGTCGGTGGTCAATCAATTTATGGAAATATTTTCTGAAGATATACGGTAGAGAAATTTATTTCTGTTTTCTCCAGATGCGCAGATCTTCGGAATTCTCCGCGTCAAGATACTTCGGGTCCACCTCTTTGACGATCTTGTGCCCATGCGCAGTCCACAGGTCTGAGGCGAGTTTTCTTGAGTCGCAGTCTATCCCTTGTGCAGAGAAATACTGACAGACACGGGTCACATCACGGGAAAAGATATTCCATGATGTTGGGTTTGAATCTGGAAATACCACTTGCGGAAAATCGATCAAAGTAATCTCGCCGTCCCAATACAATATATTGTAGGCGGAAAGATCGCCGTGAATCCGGCCATGCCTGAGCATTAAGTCAATGTTGTAGATCACGCGCTCATATAGCCGTTTGGCTTCATCCAAATCAAGATTTACTGAGTTGAGCGCGGGAGCAGCGCTTGATAGGTCACCCACATAACCCATCAAGATGGCATTCTTCTCCATTGCGTAGGGCTTTGGCACATCTGCGCCTGCCGCGTGCAGCGTCTCAAGAGTCTTGAACTCATAGGCAATCCACGATTGATGCCGTACTTCTTCGCCAAAGGAGGTACGTTTTTGCATGGCGTGTAGTGCGCCGTCATCCACAATGACATTGCCGCTCTCATCCAGATCGGCGCGGCCTGTACGATATTGCTGATCGTTCTTTAAATTGCGCAGCATGCGCGGACGATAAATCTTCGCCGCGACCAAAGCCTCATCCACGGCGACGCCTGATTTACACAGATAAACCGAGGCTTCCTTGCCGCCCTTTACCTTGCGCAGCACATCTGATATCCACTTATGTTCGGCGATTTCGACCAGTGAATCCAAAAGCCAGGCTTCTTCAAAGCGGGCGGCTTTGTAGGTGAACTGGAATTCACGCGCGATCTCCTGCGCGCGGGTAAACAATTTTGCTTCCATCTCCCGTTTTTTTGATTCACGTTTCTGGCAGAGCCCTTTGCGCGACGACTGTTCCTTGTCATTAGAGTCGTCGAGTTCTTCAAACAATTCAAGGAGTTGATTTTTGCTCATGGGTAGATAACCTTATTGATATATAAATATAGTAACGACCTTCCCCGCATTAAAGCAAAATCGCAGGGGTTGCACCCTGCGGCATGGAATAAAAAACCGCAGGGCGAGACGCGCCTGCGGTTGAATATATAATCAACTTGGATAAACCTTGGAGGTTATCCGTATATTTCGGCAGGAGGCGCGCTAAAAACAGATTGAGTGGATACTGTGCTGACTTTCATTTTTTCGTACCTCCTTTTTAATAGAATGATGTAGTAACGCGATTTTATTTTACTCGCCTTTGGATGTCAAGGATTTTACGCGTGCCCGCCACAACACGGTGAGATACAAAGCCAGCCCAAATGTGAGAAATGAAGCGCCGCGCAAATTTGGCACAGGTCCCACTGAAATATTCGGCCAGAGGAAAGCCAGCAGAATTGCCAATTGCGGCAGGATCACTTTATCGTAGCCAATGATCAGCACAGCACCCAACATCACGCCTGGCACACTGCCTGCCCCGCCGAGAATGACCATTGTCAGCGCCATGGACGAGATGTGAAATGCAAATAATTCAGGATCAACATAAGTAAAAGTGACCGCATACAAAACGCCTGCCAGACCCGCAATCGCAGAGCTAAGCACAAATGCCAACATACGCACACGCGGCACATTCACCCCACTGGCCAGCGCAGCAGTTTCATCCTCGCTGGAGGCAGCCCACACACGACCTGTGCGTGAAGATGTGAGGCGCATGCTTAACCAGGCCGCGAGCACAACAAACCCAAAGACAAGAAAATAATTCATCGTAGGCGCAAGCAGGTATGAGGTTGAAAAATGAAGCGCTGTTAATCCGCTGAATCCATTCACGCCGCCAGTAAAATCAAAATTTACGATCAACTGTCGGGTTAGAAGTCCAAGCGCGAGCGTGGCAACAGCAAGAAAATCGTCACGCACTCTGCGCGAAAGCAGGCCTTTGATAACGCCCAATATACCAGCAGTCGAAACGCCAACGACGAGCGCGAGCCAAAAATTTCCATTGGAATGAATCACAAGCGCGGCAGCATACGCGCCCAACCCAAAACTCGCAGCGAAACCAAGATCAAGCAATCCCGCAAAACCAAGCGCGATATTCAAACCCAGTGTGAGCAAAATAAAAATTGCGATGGAACGCAAAATGATCTGGCCGCCAAACCCAAAAATTTGCATGAGGATGGGAATCAAAGTGAGCGCCGCAAGCAGCAGAATCACCCAGCGCTTCTGGCCTGACCCTTTGCCTGTTGCCGACAAAATAACAGAATCACGCACCTGAATATTTTCCGCATCCGCGTGCAGGTTGGGACGCCACGTGATTAATGTAATTAAGATGATCAGAAGAATCGCATTCGTCCATTGGGCTGAAAAATAATAATCGCTCAATGAAGAAAAAATTCCGATAAAGAGACTGCTCAACAACGCCCCAAGCGGATTCCCGATTCCGCCGAGCAGCGCGGCAGTGAATGCGAGCAATCCACTTTGCGCACCATGCGAACCGAATGGACGCCCGTAATACAGCGCGAAAATAAAAGCCGCCGCGCCCGCCAACGCACCGCCCACCGCAAACGCGCGATTAATGGTTGAGTTGACATTCACCCCAACCATCTCTGCCAGCGCATGATTTTGCACCAGCGCGCGAATGGCGCGGCCTGTGGAAGTTTTTTGTAAAAACCATGTAGCGACTGCAACGAATATCAAGGCCATGCCAAGCACAAATACATCACTGAAACGCAACACAATCTGAAGTGGAAGATGAAGCGCTTGAATGATGTTGATCTCTGGCAGCAGACTCGGAATGCCGTCGATTGGGACTTCAGGCAAGCCAGGCACGCTTCTGTGCTCGCCTGGAATCCATGAGGCTTGCAGTGTGCGCCAGACAAGCGCGAACTGATAAAGGATGAACGACAAGCCCAGCGTTGCGATCAATGGTGCAAGACGCGAACGTCTACGAAAGGGTTTGAAGCCGAGTTGGTTTACGCCCATGCTCAATAATGCGCCAAAAGATATGACACCAACGAAAGTAACTATCAAGGAAGGCACAAGTTGACTCAGCGGCCAGTTGCGCTGAATCCCAATTAAATTTACGAATGAGGTCACAAAAACTGAAGCCAGCGCGAAGACATCCCCATGCGCGAGATTCAAAGTACTCACCGTGCTGTATATCAGAGTCACGCCAATCGCATTGAGCGCCAGCACCGCGCCGTTGGATAATCCAAAAATAAGAATTTGAAAGAATATTTCAAATTGATTTTTCTTTGGGGCGGGTTGAGTTTCAAGCACTGCGGCTTGCGGTTGTTTTGCGGCTGTCCAATCCAACTCAAATTGTCCGTTGCAGGTTTCGTAGCGATAATCAACATCTGCAATCAAATGACCTGACGCTGAATCAGATGAGGTGAATTTGGCCGTGACATCCATATCCGCGCCGAGTTGACTTGTGAAGCCGTCGCTGTCTATTTGCGGTCTTTGCGGTTTCGGAATCGTAAAGTAATGGGTATTGAAACACGGCACTTCTTTTGGGGCATCATACTGATAGCTGATTCCCGTCACTGAGCCATTTTCAATTCTAAATGAAACGATGAAGTGATTGCCGTCGTTTGTTACGCCATTACCTTCCCACTTCCCGTCGTATGGAGAAGCAGGCTGAATTTCGGCGGCGGCTGTCGGCGCAGGAGAAGATGAGCACGAATATAGAAATGGAATTACCAGTAAAAGGAGTATTATTTTTTTCATGCAGAAGTGATTATGGCTTTACATATTTATCAAAGAATTGACTGGAACGCTCCATAAAGGCGAACCATTCGTCAGCGAAAAATGAATGTTCCTCGCCAGTGTGCGCAAAAAGCTGCGCCTGCTTATCTGCTTCGATAAAACCCTCGTACATTTTCTGCGACCATTCAGGCGGCGTGCCCGCCGAAGTTTTCCCATCCTCTGTGCCGTAGGCGATCTGAACTGGTGCGGTGATGAGGTCTAAATGATAAAACGGAGAAACCGCTTTCAGCACACCCGAATCAGTGACCGAGTTAAAGTAGGACGCGGTCAGGTTGTTTGATAAAGTCAACGGGAGGATATCCGAAGAATTACATCCATAGGCCAATTCACCTGCGTAGACATCACCCAGACAGCCTGGCCCCCAGCGTCCGATGACGTCTTCAAAGTCAGCACTGACAGATGAATACAAGACAGCAGCTTTGACGCGCTTGTCTATTGTTAAAACTTTCAGGGTCACTCCCCCGCCCATGCTATGCCCCCACATGCCAATGCGTTTTGAATCAGCTTCTGGAAGCGAAGGAAGTGCATTCATCAAATTAACAATATCGATGGCGAGACCTGAATAATACAGACTCTCGCCCGTTTCAGCATTTGCCCAACTGCGATAATCAGAAGAGACCGTGAGATAGCCGCGGCGATTGAGAAATTCAGCGGCGCGGTCTGTGCCATCGCCTGAGGCATACACCGTGCGTGAAAAAAATCCATGATTCATCACGATGACAGGATAAGGCGGGGCGCCGATGGTCGGCACTTGCAAAATGCCCGTGATGATCAGCCCGTCGCTTGGATATTCGATCAGATAGCGCGTGAAATCTTCTGTTGTTAGTAACGTTTCACGAATGGTAATTTTTCCGCTTTGATATTTATGGGTACGCAGACCTTCGATCGTGTATGGATAAAGCGCCTGCTCCATGGTCAGCGTTGCGGTTGGGCGCGGTGTGATGGTCGGCGTGGGCGTATCCAGAATAATTATTGCGCTCAACGTAGCCGTTGGAGTTGCGGCGGGCGACGCAGAACAAGCTGTGAGGAGAAGAATAAAAAGCAGAGTTCCATATTTTTTCATAAATCAAATCCAACGCGGCTAGCCTTCATAATTTCGGATATCTTCCAATATGCCCTCAAGCGCGGCTTCTTCGGCTTTATTCAATAAACGATTCGCTACGTCTTCATTCATAATGGCTTCTCCACAAGCGGGACATATTTGCGCGGGCACGTTATTAATCACAAGGCGAAACTCATCACGTTCAAAGGTGATGGAGGTAAGGCCGTCAACGATCTCAGCTTGTCTGCAAATTAAGCATTTCATAGGAAAACCAATTAAACACGAAGTACACAAAGGTTTTTTGGGGTTCCTTCGTGTACTTCGTGTCCTTTGTGTTTAAAGATATTAATCTTCACTTGCGACTCCGATAATCTTTTTTCCATTTATTGGGATCGGGGATATACACAGTGACCACTGTAATCTCGTTTGCTTCTGGATTTTCCGAAGTGACCACATGAAACGGACGTTTGCCTTGAAAGCCTAGAATCAGTCGGCTCGGTTCGGGCATTTCGGACGAGTAATCTTCGATCACATCTCCAGCCTCCAAAGCCTTGCGGACTTTGACTGGAAAAATCTCACGTTCGAACATTCTTTGCACCGCATGGGCGCGGAATAAAATAGAAAGCATGTAGTTATTATACTTAATAACGTGAGCCAGCCAAAAGAATTAACCACAGAGACCACAGAAATCTTTGCAATGATAAAATAACCCGCCATGAAAACATCTCCCACGCAATATTTTGGAAATCTCTCCCTCCTGCTAGACCTCGAAGCAGAAGCCGAAAAACGGGAAGCCGTGCGCGAGCACACAAGGCTTTCTCCGCTTGAAGCAGAAGCGACGGGCAACAGCCTGATTCAACTTGTGATTCGTGAAGAAGGCTATGGGCTGGGCGGACATTTCCTATTGGGATTCGGCAAACGCAATGAGAATCTGCCCCTCCCGTGGACAAGGCTCGGGGTGGGCAGCCCAGTCATCGTATCGGAGGAGAACCGTTCTTCGTCCAGTGAAGAAAATGGCTGGCGTGGAATTGTCAGCAGTGTTCGCAGAGACGCGATTCAGGTGGCGGTGAATCAATTCATCGAAGCTGAATCAGACAGGCCTACATTTAGGTTGGATCGTGCCACAGATGAGATATCGCGTTTCAGGCAGAGACAGGCCATGGAGCTGGCACGAGGCGCGAGCGGCGGATCACGTTTGGAAGTATTGCGCGATGTGCTGATCGGGTCGGTTGGGCCAGTCTTTGAAAAGATTCAACCCATTCAAGTATTAAATAAAAATCTAAATGCTTCACAAATTGAAGCGGTGCAATTTGCGTTAAGCGCAGAAGATGTGGCCATCATCCACGGGCCGCCAGGAACAGGCAAGACCACCACGTTGGTAGAGTTGATCGCGCAGATCACACGCAACGGGCAAAGCGTGCTGGCTGTGGCTTCGAGCAATCTCGCTGTTGATAATTTATTGGAGCGCCTGATCGCAGCGGGCGAGAATGCCATTCGTCTTGGGCATCCTGCACGGGTTACGCCAGAACTGCGCGAACACACGCTCGACCTGCTGGTTGAAAATCATCCCGATGTAAAAATTGCAAACAAACTCACACGCGACGCATACATCCTGCGCGATCAGGCCGAACGATATACGCGCGCCAGACCTGAGCCTGGCGCGAAGCAAGCCATGCGGCAGGAAGCAAAAGATATGCTCAGGGAAGCGCGCAAGATCGAAGATCACATTACAACAGGAATTTTGAGCAAGGCGCAGATTGTGTGCGCCACTGCCACGGGTCTTGATCGTGACCGCCTCGAAGGAAAATATTTTGATTGGTGCATCATGGATGAAGCCAGCCAAAGCACCGAGCCAGCCGCGTGGATTCCCATTCAATACGCGCAGCGCATCGTGTTCGCTGGCGATCACTTTCAACTGCCGCCAACTGTTATTTCAAGCGAAGCCATCAAAGGCGGTTTTGGCATCAGCCTGATGGAACGCCTGCTGACAGATATTGGCCCAAGCATCTCGCGCCGCTTGAATGTGCAATATCGAATGCACAACGACATCATGAATTTTTCTTCGGATGTCTTCTACGAGAATAGTTTACAAGCTGACGAATCGGTTCGCACCGCCCTGCTGACTGACCTGCCCGCCGTGACATCTTCTCCCCTGACAGATTGCCCCGTTCACTTCATCGATACCGCGGGCGCAAGTTACGATGAAGAGACAGAACCGAATGGAGACAGCCGCCTCAATCCACTCGAAGCGGAGCTGGTCGTCAAAAAAATAAATGAATTACTGGAAGCTGGCGTCAGCGCGGAGACGATCGCGGTCATCAGCCCCTATTCGGCGCAAGTACGTTTGTTACGCGAGATGTTGAGCAAATCTGAAATTGAAATAGACAGCGTGGATGGATTTCAAGGCCGCGAAAAAGAAGCCGTGATCGTCAGCCTCGTCCGCTCGAATCAGGAAGGTGAAGTCGGCTTTTTAGCCGATACGCGCCGCATGAACGTCGCATTGACCCGCGCCCGCCGCAAGTTAATTGTCATCGGCGACAGTGCCACGATCACCAGTCACGGCTTTTATCAGCGCATGGTGAAGTATTTCGAATCGATTGGGGCGTATCATTCAGTGTGGGAGGAGTGAATAACAAAAAGATTTCCTTTATGAGAAAATCTTTTTGTTATTTCATGGAATAGTGAAGCAATTTCAACTTCTCCAAAAAGCGATAATCCCGCTGGTTCTTTGTTATAAAATCAACATCCAAATCAATTGCAGTAGCCGCAATTAAGGCATCTGCTGTTAATAGTCCATGACTTAATGATATTCCTTCAACAAGACCGTTGCTATATTTGAAATTCTTTCATTGATTGGAATTATCTCAAATCTTTCTAGAAGCTGCTCAAGCTTACGAATTTCAGTCTTGTTACGACAACCAATAATCAATTCCATTTGAGTAACAACACTGGTCGCAAAAGATGATGTCGTTTCATAAAATCCAGGCATTTTATTGCATCATCAACCTGTAAAGCGGCATCTATCAAGATATCTGTGTCAACAAGGGTAAAATTCATGCCCGTTTCCTCCATTGTTCGCGACGCACCTGACGCACCCACTCTACGCTATCTTTCATATCTGAGCGGTCTTTCCACATACCAATAAAAGGCTCTTTAGTCAGTTTAATGCGGCGCGATTTTTTAACAGGTGCCAGAGCATAACGCTCCTGAAGAAATGCGAAAAAATCCGCCACCTGTCGTTGAGCCTCAGGGGGAAGTGAGTCTATATCTTGTTCAATCCTTGAAAGTATCATGTTTACCTCCAGGAAAATTATAGCATTTTTCAGGAAGCGCCTGTATACAATAGGATGAATTTTAAACAAAACTCAAAATCTTCAAAGCTGAATATTCTTGTTCTCGACACCTTTTCCCTGCTCTGGGACAACTTTCTTGATCACAACCAGATTATTTTTATTCTCCTGCAAATACACGCGTAATTGATTATTGAATGGAGCCATATTGCGATTCAAAAAACGGGGAAGCCACCATCCACTCGCAATGACGAACAGTCCCAAAAGGATATATCCGCCGATAACATTTGACATGGACAGACGCGCGCCTGTAATAAACAAGACAAGCAATCCGCCGCCATATGTTTTTTCGAAATAAGGCGATCTGGCAAATTGAGCATACGCCTCTTTGGGGTCTTTAGCTGCTTCCCGTACCAGCTTGATCCCATTTTCAATATAAGCCAGAATTATCTTACCCGTTGGATGGCTGGATGCAGCTTTGAGAATCCCGTCAGCCATATCAGAAACAAAGTTATACATGACGCGCTGCGGCCTGCGGCGTGGATCCAGCATCGCAGCTTGTATGGGATAGTCAAAGACATTGATCAACTCAAATTCAACGTCCGAGCCTTTGGCGTTTTCCTCTGTCTGCTCTTCATGCCGCAAAACAAGGGAACTCATTTTAGAAAAATCATCCTGTGTATTTAATTGCTGAGTCAGATAAAAATAATAATTGATGATCTCCGTTTTATTGACCTCACTCAGTTCTCTGGCTTTTAATACACGCTCTTTTAACCAATCCAAGCCTGACTGATTGTGAGTGATCCATAGATAGGTCTTCCATGCCTCAACATTTTGAGGCTCAACGCGCACAACCGCATCAAGGACTAACTCCGCGTTATAGAGCTGATTGGCTTTAATGAACTGGTATGCACGCTCAAGCGAATGAGCGGATACAGATACAGAGGCTGGCATGTCAATTGTTATAGGATCCATTAGTGGTGTAGGGAATTCATCTTTTCATCCAAACGCTGAAGCACAAAACGCTGGGTGGCGAGCAAATAGTCATTATTGCGCACACGTGTCTGCCAGATATCCAATATATGGCTGCGCAATAATTCAAAGTCATGCTCTGTCTTACAAGTGTTAATGTAGGCATCCCAGGCTTCCACATTTTGCGGGTCAGCGGATAAGACCTTGTCAAGAATGCCCTGCGCTTCATAGTAATGATTCTTATTGATAAAGTAATATGCTTCGTCCAGCAGTTCCCATAGCTTAGCCATTGTAGTTGAATCCTTTGTGAGTTGATATGCCATTATCATAGTTTGTATTCAACACAGACGCCACCTGCATAAACTCCCATTTGCTGTACGTATTTTCATCCGTCTTGAAATGATCCTGGCGCGTTACAAAGGGCATTTTTTGGATGGATATGCCTCAAATTACATGGTCATTTTTAGCACGCGGCATGGGCATCTTTAATCAATTGGAAAATAAAAAAAACGCGGGTCTGATTTACTCAGTCCCGCGTTTTTTGAAAAACCCATCCTTTTATGATTCCACAGTCGCGTGGGCTGCAAGCAGTGACTGAAAACGGCGATCACCACGCAACGACTCAAAATCAGGGTCGTTCTGCGCCCAGCTAACGTATGTTTGTCGGGTTTGCAGCGCAACTTCCAGTAAAGTGAGGGCGCGTTCGCCATTTCCACAGATCGCCTCCAGGCAGGCACGGTTGTAATCGCTTTCGCCTTCAAACTGTGTGATGCGCACTTTTTCAATATGCAACTGGGCAGCTTCCTCCAATCCCATTTTACGATATTGACTGGCCAGCGAAGCATGAGCCTGCGCAGACTTGGGATCCAACTCCAAGACCTTCTCAAATAGTCTGATCGCGTCTTCGTCTCTGCGTTCTGCGGCATAGACCAACCCCAGGCGATAATGACTCATCGGGTTGGATGGGTTCAACGAGATCGCTTTCTGAAAGGCCTGAATCGCATTCTTATACTGTCCAGCCGATTTATACGCCTCGCCCAACCCTTCCCACAAAATATAGCTGCGCGGATTACTGCTGGTGGACTGCTGATACTTGAGAATTTCCAACTCCAGCATTTGCTGTTCCGCTGGAGAAATATCTGCCAAAGGATATTCCATCTGCGCATATGGCATCAAATCTACTGCTGTTTCGCTGACCGCCGTCTCCACGAATTCAGGCTGACTATTATTTTCGAAACATTCTGTGTGCGCTTCAAGAACAGGAGTATCCTCAAGGATAGCGTTAACCATCTCATTTTGCACATCGAGTGGAGCCGCCATATCCAACGACTCCAATTTGGCAACGTTCACGTCCTGTTCAGGCGGCGAAGATACATCCATAGGTGGAACTGCCTGTGCGTAAGCAAGTTTCCATTCGCCCGGCACGTTGACCGTTGACCGAAAGACGATATCTTCCGTCTGTGAAAAAGTTTCGTACTCAGGCGGCATCACCTCATCTTCAAGTCCATGCATCCCATAATGCAGTTCCACCATTTCAAACTCGGCGTTGATATCTGCGATCAAGTCGTTCTGCGTCAAAGACTTCGGCACAGATCCTTTTGCGAGAATTGCATCCAGGTCAACTTCTGGCATCGAAATCGTCAACGGCATCTTCAAGTCCATGCGGGCTTGCGGGTTCGTTACCGCATCCCCCTGCGGAGCGATTAAGTCAGCCCGTTGATAGGCCTCCAACGCATGATTGTATTCTTTGATTTGCCGATACAGAATACCCAGCCGATTCCATGTCAACGCTTTTTCTTTTTCATCAGAGATCAACTCAATACTTCGCAGATAGAGTTTGATCGCATCCCTATATTTACCCGTCTCAACATAGGCCAGCGCCAGATTGCTATAAGACCTGCCAAACGTGCTCTCCAATTTAATGGAGCGCAAATAAGCATGAATGGCAGGTTCGTATGCGCCGCACATGAAGTATAGGTTGCCGATCTCATTCCAAAATTCATGATTCATGGCACACCTCAATTACTCAACATACGCAGGTTTTGAATCAGATTGCATGTTTCCTAAAAGACCAAAACTTGTGCGCAGCGACAACGTGGTGTTTTCAGGGTCAAGTTCATCCGCGGTGTGATAGGCAGCGATCGCATTACTATAATCATTAATACGGCGATAGACATTGCCCAAACGATTCCATGTGACTGCCTTATCCTTATCGGTAACGAAGAGTTCAATACTGCGCTGATAAAGCAGAATGGCTTCCGCGAAGCGTCCCTTGTGTACATAGGCAAACGCGAGGTTGCTATACGGCCACGCAAAGTGACGATCCAGATCAATCGCCTTGCTATAGGAAGAGATCGCATCCTCACAGGCGCCTGAGTTCAAATACACATTGCCCAGCTCATTCCAAACATGCGCATTTTTTGTATCCATCGCAATCCGCACTTCGCCATTCTGACTCACTCGGGTTAGCGGCGCTTCACCTTGAACGGCATCCACATGGTCAGGCAAAATCTGAATCGGCTCAATCACATCCTTCAAATATTCCTCATAAGCCAACTCGGTCACCTGCTCTTCCACAACACTCATGGATACATTTTCTGTGACGACTGATTCTAAAGACGCACTCGACTCAGTCAACGCATCATTCTGAACTTCAAGCGGGTCGGCAATTTCTGAAACAGACTCTTCGTTCAAGTTTGCATCCAGCATCGCAGGCAGCGCAAATGAATTTGTATACGTTTCAACAATGTCCATGTCCGCCGCAGATTCACTCAGCACGGCTTCGGCTTCCACAAGTTTCTCTGCGGCAGGCTCATTCACAAACTCGGGGGTTTCTTCGAGTCCCAGTTTTTCCAAAACCATATTTGTAACGACCAGCCAGGCAGGAATTTTGCGTAAAGGATGTATGTCATCGGCCATGTTTGCGACAGATTCAACTTCTGATACGGTTTCTTCGTTGATCTCCTCAACCGCAACCACTTCACTCACGGCAGGTTCAACCTCAGCCGCAATTTCTTCGCTGGCTTCTGCAACAGATATTACTTCCTGAATTACTTCTTCACAAACAATATCCAGTTCGGCAACTTCGCTTGTTACAGATTCATTCTCAGCCACAATCTCTTCATGGATGGCGGCCACTAATTCTGCTTTCTGAATTAATTCTTCACTGACAATCTCCAGCTCAGCAACTGCGCTTGCTACCAATTCATTCTCATCCATCATCTCTTCATGAATGGCAGCCACCAACTCTGCTTCCTGAGTTATTTCTTCACTAACAATCTCCAACTCGGCAGCGGCGCTTGTGGCAGATTCTTCATCAACGACGATCTCTTCATGGAGTGCGGCCACCAATTCAACTTCCTGGGCAGATCGTTCGTTCTCGATGGGCAGATCCATCTCAACCGCAATTTCTTCCGCAGCCAGTTCAGAATCTTCTCGCGCAGAAAATTCCTCTTCAACTTTCGCAATTACTTCTTCAACAACTTTGAGAATATCAAAATCGTTTTCATGCAGAGTCAAAGGAGATTCATCTTCTTCAAGATCAGTTTCAACAACAGCCGCCGAAGCCTCATCCTTCACTTCGACAATTTCCTCAGGCACAAGGGCGACGAGTTCATCGTCAGCCTGCACCTGAACAGACGGCAACGATTCCAACTCGGCCTCTGGCTGGGTGATTGTTTCAGATGGAGCTTCGAGTTCCATACTGGATTCTGCAACCGCATCTTCGAGCGATTGCTCCACGATCAGCTGCTCAAGAATTTCTTCCGGCGCGATGACTACCGTGTTCGGCTGTGTTTCGTCCAGCTTGTCATTGAAGCCTGTATTATCACCATCCAATTGGTCGGCTTGCTGGAAAGCATGGAAGGCGTTCTCATAATCATTAAGTTTACGATAAGCATTCCCAAGTCGATTCCAACAAACAGCCTTATCCTTTGTTTCAGATAGCAACTCAATACTGTTCAAATACAAGGGAATGGCCTCTTCGACATTGCCCTGCGTTACCATCGTCAACGCCAGATTGCCAATGGGCCAACCCGCTTCGGGATCAAGCGCAATAGATTTTTGATACGCACTGACCGCATCATCGTACGCGGCCTTTTTGAATTGGGCATCGCCCAGCTCAGCCCAGTTCTGCGCATTATCGGGGTCAAGTTCGGTTGCGCGCTTGTAGGCTTCCACCGCAATGTTGGCCTGGTCGTCATGCTCAAAAACATTTCCAAGCCGTATCCACGGGTTTATGAAGCGGTTGTTAAACTCGACATTCTTCTTTTGGTAATTCAAGACAGCGTCAAAAATATTACCAAGGTCTTTCCAAAACTCATGCTCAGACATTTCTACCTCCGTTTAAAATAGGGTTGATGGGTTGATTAGTGTGAATAACAATTGCTCAACAAACTAAAGCGCGTGCGTGTGAGCAAATTTACTTTCTCTTTCGACAGAACAACCGCGTGCTGATAGGCTTTACGCGCATTGTCTTCATCGTTCATTTTGCGGTAGACCGTTCCAAGGCGGTTCCAACTGACTGCTTTGTCTTTATCGCTGGTAAACAGATCAATGCTCTTCAAGTAGACAGATACAGATTCTGTGTATTTCCCTTGAAAGACAAGTGACATAGCCAGATTGCCATGCGCCCAGCCCGAAGCAGGGTCAATTTTTACAGCGTTGGCATACGCATCTTCAGCCTCCTTATAAGATGCAGATTTGAAAAACAGGTTGCCCAGTTCGATCCAGACTTGCGCGCTGCGCGAATTGGGTTCCAAGCGGGCCGCCTCCAGGTTATCGCGCCAGTCGGCGTTTTGCGAATCAAGCTCGTCCGCTTTCTGGTAGGCGCTAAGGGCGCTCTCGTATTCGTTCAAGTGACGGTAAATGGTACCGACGCTATTCCAGGCCGCGGCTTTTTCTTCTTTTGTTTCAAGCAGGCTGGCGCTCCTTTGATACAGAAGAATAGCTTCGGCATATTTGCCCATGGCGAGGTAGGTTTGCGCCAGGTTGCTGTAGGGCCAGCCAAAAGAACGATCCAGTTCAATGGCCTTGTTATATGCGGCAATGGCATTTTCATATTCACAATTTTGAAAATGAACGTTACCTTTTTCATTCCAGACTTCGGGGTCATTGCCTTCAGCAATATCCTCTTTATTTTCAAAGGAATCCATTCGTTGGAATTTCTGTGAAAAATTTGAAAAAGGCAATGCAGTGCGCGTCGGTCGTGAAGTTGCAGTTTGCTGTGCAGTCATGGGCAGATTCTCCTCTTTTGGTGTTTCGACTGTATTTATTTGCTCAAGCGAAATATCGGGCAATTCTTCCTTCCAGAAAAGATTTTCCGGGTAGGTTGTGGCTATGGATTCGTTTTGACACCATGCTTCAGGTTGAAATATCCACGCGGGCATGGCGGGGCTTGTCTCTTTATTTACTTCTTCACACACGAGATCCTCTTTGGGTTGAATGCACTCGGGTGAAATCTCCAGCGGAGATTCAATCATCGTAACGGGAGCAGGCTGCGGGGTGGCAGAGATGCGTTCAGTCATAGGCCGGGCAATCCCTTTCAATTTGTCGACTGTCTGGTAGGCCTGCATCGCGTTATCGTAGTCATTGACAAAGCGATAAAAATTCGCGAGACGATCCCAGGCAGTGATCTTGTCATCCTCTTCTGTAAAGACTTGCAAGCTTTTCTTGCAGGCTTCAATCGCATCGAGATATTTTTCCTGATTTGCATACGCGAGCGCGAGATTGCTATATGCCCAGCCAAACGAGCGATCGAGTTCAATGGCTTTTATAAAAGCGCTGGCGGCATCTTCAAATGAATTTGTTTTTAGAAAGATCAATCCAAGTTCATTCCATACTTGATGATTTTTTGGATGAACCGCCAGCGCGCGCTGGTAGATTTTGATCGCGTCGCGATATCTTTCCTGACGATTGTAAATATCTGCGAGGCGCAGCCACGGTGCAATAAATTTTTTGTTGATCTCAATGGCTTTTTGATAAAAGGTGATGGCATTCAAATCACGGCCCGTGTCAGCGTAGGCATCGCCCAGCCCAACCCATGATTGCGCAAGCAAAGGAGCATACTCAATGGCATTGCGATACGCGTTAATGGAATCTTCAATGTAGCCGATGCGATAATACACAGCGCCAAGTCCGTGCCATGCGATGGGATCTTTGGGATTATGTTTCAATGCTTTTTGAAAGGCGAGCATCGCTTCATCATTGCGGGCAATCTTCAAACACAAGTTGCCAAGATTGTTCCAAACAAAAATTTGCTCAGGCGCGATCCCGATGGCCTGCTTGTAGGCTTCAATGGCTTCATCATTTTTGCCTTGCGCAAACTTGACGAGTGCGACGGCATTGAAACACTCGGCTTCAAAACAGTTGTCTTCCATGCGGACGGCAGCCTTAATTGCATCTTGTAATAGTTCATCTGCTTTTTCGAGATTGCCTTTGCGCCAATTCAGGATGCCCAATGTGAGCAGGAGTTTTGCGTGAGTGGATGCAGACTCTTCTTTTTCAAGCAAATCAGTCAGCGCTGATTCATGCATATCGATCTTTGCTTCGTCGCCTTCGTGTTCCCCTATGCTCTGCCAGGCAGATTCAATTTCATCCTGCAACATATTTTCTGAATTAGGCACGTCTGTAAATTCGATTACACGCTGGCGGCAATCCCAAAGGTCAAGCGCATGATGCGCGAGGTTGGACAATGCCTTGGGAGTAAGCCAGATTACCAGGCGAATCTTTTTACGTGTCAGAATATCCTTATGGTGGCCGAGTTTGGCGAGGATGGCTCTTTGTTGCGGGTCAGCCCCATGAAGAAAGAAAATATGGTCTTCTGTTTTTTGAAATCTCCGCAAAATGGAGATAAAGCCAGCATCTGCATCATCATTTATTTCAACACGCGCGACCTGCTGCCCTCTTTCGATCAGACAATTCTTGAGAGCTGTCTCTGCATCGGCGCGAACATATTCCGAGTTGTAGACAGCCAACAGGATGGAAGTACGATTCCATTGGATGGCGAGTTCGAGTTCTTCACAAATAATCTCGACCCGCTCATCGAACGAATTGATAAATGATGGTTGATGGATGCTGGGAGCGGTCATAACATTTTCCTAAGCACTGGGTGAATATCACACCAATTTTCCTGGTCACGATATTCAAGGATGGCGAGTAACTGGAGCAAGGGCATCAGATTTTCACTATATTCAAGTTTTTTTTGCTCATTAACTTTTTTCAAAAGTTTGAGGTCTTCCTTATCAAGGATGCGCCTGTATTCGTTTCGAATTTCAGCAGCAGCCCATTCCACATCTTCCAACTCAAACTGGGCAGATTTTCGGCGGCGGGCACGTCCGATGGCGGTACGGATGATGCGTGCCAACTCGCGAAATACTCCGCCGCTGTAGGTAATGGCCTGGTCCAGCGCGGCAGGGTCAAGCAGGTCGCTGCTCATGCGCAGGTTGACAAATTTTTCGAGCGTGCGATAGCCTTCCTGCAAATGCTGCTTATCGTCATTCTCTGCGTGCAAGTTAATGTTTGGCAGAAAGAGCGCCTGATCGCGAATGGCATCAAATTCCTTGCTGTAAAAAAGCGCGCTTGAAACCGTGTATACAATGGCGCAATTCGGCTGCATCATGATCTCGCGGCGATCATAGAAGATGGCGCGTGCGCGCTCCAGATCAGGTTTGTCCATGTCGTCAATCAAGATCAAAGGGATGCGATGTTCCTGTCCATAGATGGTTGCTGCAATATGATTGATGATCGCGATCAGGCCGGTAATATCAGTCTCAACGATTTGACGCAGTTCAATGCGCGTGGCAGGTTCCAACTTCATCTTTAATCCTGCGCTTGCAAAAAATGCATCAATTGAAGCGCCCAGCTCAATATCCGAAACACGCCCGTCTAAAATGGTGGATATTTGTTTTTCCACTTTACCTTTCCAGCCGTTCAATTCCTTGAGCAATTGATCGGGCAGTTCACCGCCCTGCTTGCGGTATTCACGAAACAGGCGGCTGCCTATTGCCAGCAGAACATCACGGAAATCAAGGTCGATGATGTCGGTCTCTTCGCGAATGCTGAAGTTGATCGTCCAATATTTTTTTTGGATATCAGGATTACTTAAGAGGTGCTGTAATTCTGTAGATTTTCCACATCCGCGATGACCCGAGAAGAAAAACTTTGGCGGACGATAAAACGGAGCCAGCAGCGCATCGGTCAACTCGTTGATCGGATTCCCCGGACGGCTGATGTAAAAAGGATTGGGCTTTCCATTTGCTCCAGGTTTGAGCGGCAGGTCAAGTTCAAAGTTGAGCCAGGCCCGGTCGAGATCAGTAGCTTTTTTATATTCGAAACTTTTCATTGCGCCTCTGCTTGTGTGTTGAGAACATTTTATGTTCCATCGTTATGATGTAGTAGCCATAAATCTTGGTTTTTAATCGGCCATTGTGAGCAGGTGTGTATGGTCAAGATTGACCATACACAAACAGGTATCTGCTTAAGTTGCAGGGATCGCCAACCCTTCGCGCAGTGCATACAACGCCGCCTGTGTGCGGTTTGCAAGGTGAAGTTTATTCAAAATACTACTGACGTATTTGGCGATGGTACGTTCATGAACCACCATTTTCATGGCGATTTCCTGATTACTTAATCCACGCGCAATAAATCGCAAAGTTTCAAGTTCGCGCCTGGTAAGATGCTCTCTGTAAAAGTCACTTTCTTCAGACTTCGGCTTCTCAAAATCATGAATCACTTTCATCGCAATCGAAGGCTGGAGAGAAGCCTGTCCGCTTGCCACTTCGCGAATGGACTGTAACAATTGAGCGCGCGGTGTGTCTTTCAACAAATATCCCAGTGCGCCAGTGCGGATGGCTTGATATACCTGACTGCTCTCTGCAAAACTTGAAAGAACAAGGATACGGATGTTGAGCGATATCTCGCGCAACATGGGAATGGTGGTCAACCCATCCTGCTTTGGCATGACCATGTCCAGAAGAACCACATCTGGTTTTGTCTTGCGGGCAAGCTGTACTGCCTGAATTCCATTTTCAGCCTCCCCTACGACTTCAATATCGGGTTGGAGTGAAAGAATGGCGACCATTCCTTCACGGACAATATGTTGATCATCAACAACGAGAACACGGATTTTTTTCATGGCACCCTTTTCTGTAACGTATTTTTTATGCGGTCGTAATCGCGAATGACGAAAAACGTTGTGAATTCGCCTGGGTATTTTGAATTTCCAATTCCTGTTGCTGCCATAGATCAGATGACCACACTTCTATATACTCACCCTGCCCAACAATCACAACTTCAGAGTTGAGATTCGCATATTTCAGCAAATTGGACGGTAGTGTGAACGAGTCATGCTCCGTGGTTTCAACATAATTCGCTGTGCCAAGAAACATCCTTAATAGCAGGCGGGCAAGAGGGTCTGCGATATTTAATGCGCTCATCCGCGCGTAGATTTCCTGAAAAACATCCGGGGTCAGGATCATAATATTTTGGTCGAACCCCTGCGTAAGATACGCTCCTTCTGATATAAGTTTCTTCCACGTAGATGGCAGAAACAGATGGTTCGAATTTCTCAATTGGGTAATGTGATGTCCGAGGAACAAGGCTATGTCTCCTAAAAAGTTTTTTGGGTCCAGGGCATATAATGATGAGATTATATAAAGTAACCGTGATTTACGAAGTGAATAAAAATGGTGGCTTGAAATCAATAAAAGATACATTTTTTCGAATTGGGCATGGACATAAATGACCATATCTTTTGAGGCACAAATGGCCGCAAGAATCGACTGCCGTATAAAAATCCCCATCCTGATATCAGGATGGGGATTTTTAGTTGAGTAAATGATAAAAACAGAATCGCTATCTTTTATATTTTGATTCGTTTTTTGTCTCAGTCAGGCCTTCGCGAATCGCGTACAATGCCGCTTGTGTACGATTCGCCAGGTGTAATTTGTCCAGGACACTGCTCACATATTTTGCAACCGTGCGTTCGTGCACCACCATTTTCGCAGCAATCTCTTGATTACTGAGGCCGCGCGCAATCAACTTAAGGGTTTCAATTTCACGCGGAGTCAATGGGTCTGCTGTATACATTAGCTCGGCAGGGTGTTCAATTTCATTAATCACCCTCATCGCAATCGTCGGCTGGATGGAGGCTTGTCCATTGGCGACATCACGAATAGCCTGCAACAATTGATCTCGACGCGCATCTTTTAGCAAAAAGCCCAACGCCCCTGCCTTAATCGTTTGATAAACTTCGTCACTTTCTGCAAAGCTGGTTAATACCAAAATGCGCGAATTAGGCGATACTTCTTTTAATTTTGGAATTGCTTCCAATCCACCCATCTTTGGCATGCGCATGTCCAGTAAAACTACATCGGGTTTGGTCTGGCGGGCAATTTGAACTGCCACCTCTCCATTCTCAGCTTCGCCCACAACCTTAATATCACTTTGCAGTGACAGAATCGTAACAACGCCGTCACGCACCACGCTTTCATCATCTGCCACAAGAATACGGATCATTTTCATACTTAACTCTTCCTGACTACGGTCACCATGATTTTTGTTCCCACACCAACTTTGGATGTGATTTTGAATTTGCCTTTTGCCTGTTCTGTGCGCTCCTTCATATTACGTAGTCCCAGACCTGAGTTATCCACTTTTTTCATATCAAATCCCAGTCCATCATCTTTAATTTCAAGAATAACATTTTGACGCGTTTGTTTTAAATTCAACGACACGTTTTTTGCACGAGCATGCCTGAGAATATTATTTAATGCTTCCTGGGCAATATAATACAGTGCAATTTCATGGTCTTTTTCCAATTCAATATTTTCATCCGAGATCATCCTCGCCTTGATATCTGCCCGTCCCTCTACCGCGGCAAGGCGGTGTTGTAACGAAGAGACCAGCCCATCTTTAAGATCAAGCGGCTGCATTTGATACAGAAAAAGACGCATCTCTTTGACCGCCTGTCGCGCATTCTCGCCGATACGAGACAACACCTCGATGGGTGCGATATCTGATCCAGCTTCGATTGCAGCCTGTGCCGCCTCTGTCAACGCCACCAATCCATATAATTTTTGACTGACCGAGTCATGCAGGTCACGCAAGAGGCGCTGACGTTCACCAAGCGCAATCGCAAATTGTCTACGTCGGTCACTATCTATCAATGTGGCAATCTGATTTGCAATAGTCGTCAGACGAATGACCTCATCTTGATTATAGGCCGTATCTTCCTTTCTTCCCAAGTATAAACAGCCCAATATACTATTCGCATGTTGATTGTAGATAATTAACGGAATCAGGATGGTGTAATTAAATCCAATATCATTGGGATGAAAGCTGATTTCAGCCGGCACATGATGTTGGTCGATAATCAGCGGCCGATTCTCCTCATTTGTGGTCAACCAGCCATATATATTCGTACTCATCAATTTTCCATCAAGCGTTTTTACATGCTCGGGTGAAAATCCAAAATGAGATTTCAGAGACAGATTTTGCTTCCCCCCATCTTTTGTCTCAGTTAAAAAGATCGCAACTGCCTGACTGTGAAACGAATACACAAGTTGATAACTGGATTCTGAAAGGAAATCTTCGAGGTTCATGGAACGGCTGGCCAGGCTGGATATTGCATTGAGCAGCACAAATAATTCATCGCGCGCCCGCTGACGAGCATCGTCGGCAAGTTTGCGTCCGGTAATATCGCGCCAAACGATCAAATGTCCGAATTGTAAATTATTTTTATTTAGCAGCTGGGAAATACGAATATTCAAGTAACGCCAGTCATTTTGTGCCTTGACGATACGCCGCACCTCCATCTCTTTAACTCCATCTGAAGATTGCAGCACCTTGGACCATTCGCTCAATATCTGGTCAACAGGCAGCCCATAGATAAGTTCACGTGACATGCCGATCATTCTTTCAGCAGATGAGTTCAGGTCGATTACTTTATCCAGGCGATCTACAACCATCCAGCCGTCGTCCATCCCCTCAACAACACCGTCACGCGTGATGGGATTCGTCTCAACAAGATGGCTATTAAATTTCCCGTACGCAAAACCAGCAATTGCTAAAGCATAGGAGAAAACGGAAATATAAATATGACTATCCAAATCGCCGCGAACTATGAAAATAAGCATATTGGCGAGCATCGGGAAAACCGCCCCGATTAAAATTGTGCCTGCACGAAAAAAATGTGAGCGGGGTTTATTAAAGAAAGCATCCATGAACAAAAAAATACTGGCAGCCAAAACATGGGAAATGTAGATCAAATTGATGGGTTCCCATATATTGTTTAGCGGGTTAAAAAATATATTTCTTAGCGGCTCCATCCAGAATAATACTTGCGTCAGAATAGGTTCTATTCCAAAAAAAATAAACGTAATGGGCTTTAACCAATGTGTACGGTTTGTATAATGGAACGCGAAAAACAACTGCGCTGATGCCGCCGTGCTCAGGCATAAATAGTTAATACTCTTTAATAATGTCAGGGAGAGATAGGTTTCATTTAATTTATATAGCAGATGCGCAACGGCCCAGACGACAAGGATCGCAACCAACATGGAAATACTGGCTGTATCAGGTGAGTTTCTCCTTAAAAGAAAAACAACCCCCATCGCAAGGAAAATGACTGTAAACAGCAGGATGCTTAGAGACTCAAATGTCATCATATTAATCGGATATAAATTCACGCAAATTCACCAGACAAGGCAAATTAGGATCGCGTAAGATCTGATATTTCGTACTCCGTCCCTTTTCCAAAATATGATTAATAACTACATGCGCTTCATCACTTTTATTATTGAGTATATCCACACAAATCTGCTGAAGAATGTTTTCCAGGTTTGATATTTTTTTTATATTTAAGAGTTCGTGTTTAGTAAATTGATCATTCTTGTAGTAACAAACCGCAAGCGCCAGCTTTGTTTCAAAGTCATCAACATCAAGGGCTCTTGCTTTTTCCATGGACTCAATCGCATTTTCAACCCGTCCCATATAAAGCAATAAATACCCGAGTACACGCCAAAGATAAAGATTGTTTGGCGCCTTTTTTACCGCCCGCCTGCCTGTCTGGATTGCATCTCGGTTCCTGCCCAAACCATACGTAGTAATACATAAGTTAATTAGAATCAAGCTATTATTGGGATCGTAGTCCAAGGCCTGTATGAAATATACATATGCCTCTTTTTTCTTTCCGACCTCATACAAGTCAATCGCTTTGGCATTAAGCGCCCAGGCTTGATATAAGGGAAATGGGTATTTTTCCAAAAGTACGAATACTTTTTCTAAATAGCTCGCGAATTTTTTCTGGTCGTCCAGCAGCCAACTATAATAAATAAGTTTTAAAATAACCTCAATCTGTGCTGATGCGGAACTATCTTCTTTCGGAAGTTGCGACAGGCTTGTTTCATAATATAAGAGTTTATCGTTTTGAGCGGTCGCGGTTATCCAGGGGGATTGTTCCTGCCAAAGAAATAACCCGGCGGGGACAAATTGATTCTTTGTCCCGCGCTTTGGAGAAAATTCCACAACCCGATGTCGAAATGCCCAAAAGTCTGGCGCTTTTTCTGGAAGGTTTACGGCCTCTGACACATTTAACCAGAACACCACGCAAATACAAGACTCCACAAGAATCTCGCGGCTTAGGTTAAGGGCACGATATACCCTGCCGTCTGAAGCTTGATCGGCATCTTTGATTCCCGACACAAAAAAAACTGTTTCGTCCAGGTTTACAGAGTCAGCAAGTGCGCGAATCACATCGGGACGGGAGCTGTCAATATTAACATGCACAACTTTCTTATTCCGTTTTACAACTTCCTGTTCAAGTGATTGCTGCGCATCAACGTGCCCAATTTTGGAATTATGAATAGCAAGCAATATGCTCGGCCTGTTCCACTGAAATGCAAGCTCGATTTCTCCAACAAGAATCCCTATCTTTTCGTTGAATGTCTTACTGTGTGAACCTTTATTCATAATGTGGGCATCGTTGCGCTGTTTTGTCATTTTGATCTATTCAATACCCGCAAGAAAATTGACGGCTTTCAAAGGAAGGTGGCGGCGTACTTCCCCATTCAATTCGGAGTAATATAGCTCCCAAAAATTGAAAAAAGAAATTGCATCCAACGCTGTGAGTCTTTGAACAGTGCCTAACTCCTGCAATGCATCACTGGTAAAACCTCCCATCGAGACAATCATTCCAAAATCATCCGGGTTCAAAACAGATACAAAGCTTTTAATTCCCTCCAGTGTGACAACCTGCCCTTTATGTTTGACCTGAACTAGAATACGCTGTCCTTTCACCCCGATCGGGTCGGTGTATGCAATTAGATCAATCTTCCCTCGCTGTTTTTCCGGCGGTGCCATCCAGGATGGATAATACTTCATCGCACGCAACAGTTCCGTAAGCATGATCTGAAACACATTCGGGTTTAAATTACACAAATATTTTTTGATCTGCGCCCAAGCTGCCTCTTGAGCCATCTCCAGTGTCATTATATTTTCTGGAATTTCCCGCCTGCGTTCAGCATAAAGGCGTAATGCTTCCTGGTAAAAGCCCTGTACATTTGAGAATCGTCCACAGGCATCGTATCCATCCTGCGTAATGTACCAAAGCCCTCTCTCATTCTTTTTCAGCCATCCAGCTTGCGCAATGGGAATTGTTGCAATCCGAACATTTTTTTCATAGGAAGGTATGCTGGAGTTTGCCGAATATCGCAGCTCATTATCAGATAACCGTACTGCTTGCGGGATGCGCGTCATCACTTCTCGCGCAGTCAACCCTTCGGATTTATTCCACAAGATCTCAAAGACACCCCGTAATAATTCACTTGCTCTTTTAATGGTAATGTTCGACATAAAAGTGATCCTCAGACTACAGAGAATCCTTGCAGCCGGCGAGACAGGCGAATATATTGTTCGACCATTTCCTTGGGATGAGGACGCATGCCGAGCACAACAAGATATCCTGGCGCCCAAAAATCGTCAAACGGATTCTCGTTGCGGAAGTCCTCAAAGGTGGACATAATCAACTCTGAAGTTCTGCTGCGGATTTCCTTCATAAACTGGCCAGTTTGCGTAGAAGGGACAACTCGCACCCCCCATTGAAAATACTCCGGGCACACGGTGACGAATTCTATTCGCCAGTTATATACACTGCATATCTGTTGGAGCATCTCCACCAGAAAGTCAGCCAGATTATCTTTTAATTGGTGAGTGGGCAAGCGAGGAATTAATAAACACGTATAGCTTAAATCGTACGACTCGGGATAAATTGGTTCCAGCATAACATCACGCATATCGTTGCCCCTCGACACATTTTATGTTTTCAAAAAAACAGATTTTCCGATCAAAATTACTTGATCTGAAAATCCTGTTGATATACGATATAAAAACAAAATATCTGCTTACCATAAGGTCGACTGTCCGTATCCCTTCAGAATCGTATAATAACATTGGTACACCCACAGTTTCTAATAATTGCAATAGCATATTATACCTAATAATTACTTCAATTTTACATATAGTTATTTAAAAGCGCCTACCTTGCACTTTCGCAAAGTCGACTAATTGGCAAGGTAGGCTGGAAAACAAGTGACTGCAGGTCCAACTTCCATGGACAGAAAACAGCTCCCGGTCTTGCCCGCTTTGTTTGAAAACCTCAATCCAAAATATTAACATGAAATGACAACGCCCGAATCATATAACAAGGTTATCCTATGTTCGTTGACAATAATCCTTTTATAAATATGGACAAGGAATAAACCAATCATGGGCAAAAAAGTCACTTTCAATGGAATAGAAATATTAACAGAAGAAGGGGATTCTTCTGCAAGAAGCCTGCTTGGTTTTGTCGAACATATGATTGATCAGCTTGAATCCAACCTTGATAAAATTGACGAGAACTTTCATCTATTCATAAATATGGAATTCGCCCCAAATACCCCGCCAAATCATAAACTTTCTGTGACTGGCTTATCCAATAGTAATACACGCAAAAAAATAACGAAAATACTAAAAAATTACAATAAACTAGACGTATCAGGCACAGTGCGGGTCGAGCTTAAAATCGAAGATGCGTAATATCTGGCACTCCCCATATTTACACCATTAATAGAAAATCTCAACAATCAATATAAAAAGCCCTACTGCAAATAAACAGTAGGGCTTTTTGAATAGCATCTTCCCGCTTAAGTCGGTACGGTGAAAAAGAACGAACTCCCTACCCCAGTCGTACTCTCAAACCAAGTCTCACCATCGTGCAGGTCGATAATATGCTCCACGATCTTCAGCCCAATCCCAAAACCCAGGCGCGGATCATTTTTGTCTTCCAGAATAGTTTCGAAAGGCTCAAAGACCAATTCCTGATCTGCCTCTGCGATCCCAATTCCTGTATCGCAGACTTCAAACAAAATATTATTCGGCTCACGCGCAACACGAACTGTAATCGTTCCTTTGTCAGTAAATTTGACCGCGTTATGGATCAAACTTAAAAGAGCTTGCGAAAGACGGGTCGGGTCGGCATCTATGGTTGGCAGGTTCTCTGCGATATCATCTTCAAGTGTGATGCCTGATTTAGTTTCCGCCAATTGATCTGCGATGGTCATCACGCCATCCAGCAAGGCGTAAATATCCACTTCTTCAAGATTTAATTCCATTCTACCTGTCACAGTTTCAGCATAATCCTGAAAGTCGTTGACCTGCCCCATTAAAGGAGCCAGCGCTGCTTGAATATATTCGATCGGAGAATCTTTTACGCCAATGTACCCTTCCAATTCCTCAATGCGGTATAAGTCGTTTACATACTTCTGCACGTCGGCAAGTCCTTTGCGCATACTATTAGATATTTTATATAAAAACTCGTTTTGTCTGGGTTCGTCAACCATATTATTTTCTCCTAAATTGATTACTGCTTTACATTATCCCACGCAAATCAGCTAATATAGTCTGCCATTTTGCCCATGCCCACGATTTTTTCGACAAGATCACCAACACAGTTATCAAGGCAGTTAAAGGAAAAATATCCATGAATATAAATATATTACTCTTGAAACCCTGTCTTATACAGTTCATAATACATGCCCTGCTTAGATAGTAATTCACTGTGTGTACCTTGCTCAATAATTTTCCCATCATGAATGACCACGATTCGATCGGCGCTGGTGATGGTGGATAATCTATGTGCGATCACAAAAGATGTGCGGCCGTTTAGCAGCTTCGCCAGCGCGGCTTGAATGATCTGCTCGGTTTGAATATCTACTGAAGAGGTCGCTTCATCTAAAATCAAAATACGCGGGTCAGCCAACAAAGCACGCGCGAACGAGATCAACTGTCTCTGCCCCACACTTAGCAAAACACCGCCTTCCTCCACAGAAGTCTCATAGCCGTCTTTCAAGTTGGTAATAAATTCATGCGCACCAACAGCCTGCGCGGCAGCCAATACATCTTCATCTTTCGCATCCAAACGGCCAAACAAAATATTTTCCTTCACCGAACCATTGAACAGAAACGGGTCTTGCAGCACCATGCCCATCTGTCGGCGCAGCGATTGCTGAGTCGCCGTCCGCAAATCCACACCGTCCACGCGCACACAGCCGTCGGTTGGGTCGTGGAAGCGCGTCAATAGTTTAACAATCGTCGTCTTGCCTGCACCCGTCTCCCCTACAAAAGCGACAGTCTCGCCCGCATCCACATCCAGATCAATTTGATTGAGGACTAAAGTCGGGTCATCGGAATAATGAAAGGAGACATTTTCGAATCGGACTGCGCCGCTAACGGCTCCCATTTCTTTGGCATTTTCGGCATCCCGAACTTCTATCTCAGTATCCAACAATGCAAGAATTCTCTCCCCACCCGCCATCGTAGACTGCAACGTATCAAAGCGGCGACTCAAATCACGAATGGGTTCAAAGAAGCGATCCACATACAATACAAATGCAATCAACACGCCCGGCGTAATAGACTCGCCCAGCACGGCCGTGCCGCCCACATAAACCACCATGGCCGTCGCCACCGCGCCAAGCACATCCACGACAGGCGTATACACTGAAGCCACCTTGGCCGCGTCCAGACTGGTTTCATAAAAATAACGATTAATATAATTCTGAAAATTTAAGTAGTTATGTCCCTGACGTGAAAAAGCCTGCACCACACGCACCCCGTTGATATTTTCTGCGAGGGTTGAGTTTGCCCACGAGACCGCTGCGCGCACCTTACGATAATTCTTGCGGGCGATATTTCTAAAAGCGATCGTCACAAACACCATGATCGGCAAGACGGCAAAGGTCAGCAGGGATAATTTCAAATTCAAAGTTAACATGGCAATGATCGTGCCAATGATGCCGAGTAAATTACGCACGATGGCCAGCACTGCCCATGTAATAAATTCTCGCAACGTACCCACATCATTGATGACGCGCGTAATCACACGCCCAACACTATACCGATTATAGAATCCCAGCGAGAGTTTTTGTAAATGATTGAACATCGCCGTGCGCACGTCATACAGCACATGCTGCCCCACCCGCGACATGATCCGCACGCGGAAATAATTTACACCCAACTGCACAACAGAGACTGCAAAAAAGATCAGCACGATCTTCTTTAACATCATAGGGTTGTTGGCTCGAATCCCATCGTCAATTGCCAGCTTGACAAAATACGGGCCCAAAACCGAAGCCACCGAAACAAGAATCATAAAAAACAACGCGACAAGCATTTGCCCCGTATAAGGCTTCACAAATTGCAAAAGTCCACGAGCCACTTGGGGATCATAGCCTTTATCAAGGGCTTCTTCTGACTGGGTAATAAATGTAGGAGGAATAATTTTAGGCATAGAATGTGATAATCAGAAATTAGGGATTAGGAACGAGTCTCGGAAAAACTTGGTTATGTTTGCAATCTACAGATCATCTTTTATGTATTCGATCTTCTCTGCATTAAGGTATTCTCGTGTTCTTCGCGGTTTGAAACAGTGCCGCTCAGCGCGCCCATCTCTTCTGCGAAGGTCGCGTGACCCACCAATTGCAAATCATGAATTTCCTTATATAAGCCGCCTTCGAGCAGCAATTCATCATGTGTACCGCGCTGGACAATCCGACCCTTATCCATCACCATAATCATATCTGCGCGACGCACTGTTGAGAGGCGATGGGCAATGACAAAAGTCGTTCTACCTTCCATCAAAGCATCCAACGCGGCTTGAATCAATTTTTCTGTTTGCGTATCCACACTCGAAAGAGAATCGTCCAAAATCAAAATGCGCGGATTCATCAAGAGTGCGCGCGCAATCGCCACCCGTTGGCGCTGCCCGCCCGAGAGCGTCACTCCGCGCTCGCCGACAACGGTTTCATATCCATTTGGAAAGCCTTCGATAAATTCATGTGCCTGCGCCGCTTCTGCAGCCGCGACCACTTCTTCAAATGTTGCATCGGGTCTGCCATAAGCGATATTCGCTTTGATCGAATCTGAAAACAATAACGAAGTTTGCAGAACAATTCCAATTTGCTTGCGCAAGGTCACTAAATCCACCTCGCGCACATCATGCCCGTCTATAAACACGGAACCAGCGCTAACATCATAAAAACGCGGGATGAGATTCACCAACGACGTCTTTCCTGAGCCTGTCGGCCCGATCAATGCGATCAAACGATTCGGCTCAACCCGCAAATTGATTCCGTCCAATGAAGCTGTCTTTTCGTTTAGATATTTCAGCCCCACCTCGCGAAACTCAACCTCACCACGCAATATACCCAACTTAAACGCATTCGCAGGAGATTGAATTTCTGGCTTCACATCCAGCACTTCCAACACACGTTGAGCGCCCGCAGCGGCCTCCCCACCGGCGTTGACCAAACCTGTCAGCGCCTGCGCAGGCTCAGCCATCATCAAAATATAAGCATTGAATGCGACAATCGTACCGATGGTAAGAGTCCCGTCCATGACCATTTGTCCGCCAAACCAGAGGATCAACATCGTGCTGACCAGTGTTAACCAGTTGGTAGTGGGCATGATCTTCGCCCATTCATCAATGACCTTGATCCAGGTATGAAATACTTTTTTATTGGCTTTTTCAAAACGGTCAATTTCATAATTCTCACGCGCAAAGGCGCGCACAACCTGCACACCTGTTACATTCTCCTGTAACCGATTCGAGACATCCCCAATGGCATTATCCACAGCAAAGAATAATGCGCTGATCTTTGTCCCAAAACTGGAGGTCATAATAATCAATGGGATAATCGGCAGCAGGGAAATAATCGCCAATTTTGGATTCACAGAAAACATCACAAATAAAATACCAAGCGACAGGAATACAAACCGTACAAGTTCTGCAATTGACGAGCCTGCGAATTTCTCAATCGAACGTACATCCTCGATGCAGCGCGAGATCAATTGTCCACTTTGGACGTGGTCGTGATAAGTAAACGGCAAATGTTGAATGTGGTCGTACATGCGGTTACGCAGGTCATAGCCGACAGCGACAGCGATCCATTCTGAAATATAACGGTGAAGCAGATTCAGTATCGCCGAACCAAGCCCGAGCGCAAACAAAAGAAGCGCGGAGTGGATGAGGTTATTCGTCTGGCCGCCAACGAGTCCGTCATCAACCACAGACTGAATAATGCGCGGCACGAGCAGATTGAGGCCAGTGAGCGTTAGCAGGATCACCAGCGAAGTTGTCACCTGCAACCTATAGGGCTTGAGAAAGATGGAAACGCGAAGTAGATTTTTCATAGTAGCAGTATTTAGGATACCACAAGAATTTATCAGGTTTAATTTGACACAATGATTTTAAACAGGAGTGGTGTTAATTTAAATTATTTTAGACTGAACTTCCTGTCAGAGAGTCTGATTCTTCAGGTTTCTTCCTGCCGAGCCACGCACCAAGGCCAGCGGCCAATAGCGCAAGAAAGATGATCGCACCCGCCACTCTTCCCCCGCTTTGACGTGAAGTTGGCGGCACAGGCAATGGGGTGGATGTAGATGTGGCGGTGGGTGTAACAGGATGCGTGGCCGTGGAAGTTGGGATTCCAAATGTGGCCGTAGCGATGATTTCAGGCGTGGCTGTTTTTACTTCAGGCTTTTTGATGATGATTTTCTGTCCAATATATATCTCGTCTGTGGCAAGACCATTCAAAAGTTTTAATTGTTCGATGGTGGTATCGTAGGCAAGCGCTATACTCCAAAGTCCTTCATCTTTTTGTACTTCATGATAGATCGTGCCGTCTTCCTGCGGCGTGTTGATGGCAACCAGCGCCGATGGAGTGCCAGGCGTATTTGTGGGCGTGGAGGTTATATAGCCGGGCAAATCGTCGGTTGAAGCGCCTGCGTCAAGCACGTAATAAGTAATTCCATCTGAAACAGCGCTGCCCACACCGATGTCTTTTAGGTCTGGCGAAGTCAGTGTTTTCAAGTTGTCGGCATTGTCACTCCAGATCGCAACAACTTCAGAAGCCGTTAATCCTGCGCCTGATTCAATGTTTTCGGAAAACGAGCCGCCTTGTAAAAGGTCTCCAGCAACAGAATAACCTGCCGCCACAGCCCGTTGATATGGACGTTTGCCATCCAGACCAAAATGTGTGACCACACCCGTATTCGCAATATGGTCTGCGTGAGATTGGGCAATGGTCATCAAGGTTGGATCCACTTGATAAGGCGGCAAATTACGCAAGGCGCGCAGCGTGTTCACTTCTGCGATCACATCCAAGGCCGAGAGATTGGCAGAAAACTTAACAGAGTATGCGCCTGCCCGTTCAAACGGAAGCAGGTTCACGGTCAACAAGAGAAGCGGGGTTAACATCCAAAAAAGAAAGCGTTTCATATAAGTCAAAATTATACCTTCTCAAAAATATAAGATTGGGTGTAAAGTTACGCAATCTTAAACGTGGACATTGTTTTCAAGGACTGACAGGAATTTGTATAATAAAATAAAAAAATATGGGAGTTTTATGTCTGCATCGGTTTTCAAAAAATTGGAAGAAATTTACCCCAGCATTATTGATATGATGCCCAATGAGCTATTCAACATGCATGAGTTTATGCTCAAGCTGGTGGAAGAACATCAGGAACTTTATATTCAGGCGCTGCTTGAACATCCACAAGATGATGAACCATCGCTGGTTGTGATCGGGAAAATTGCACAAGGATTAAAGCAGCGCGATGACTTGCTTATCTACCGAGGAAGTGAAACACTTGAAAATATTCTTGATAAAAGCCATGATTTTGAAATCTGGCAAAAAGCACAAAAATAAATGGGGTTCGGTTTACAAATACAAAAAGCATAATCCCCAGGTCAGGTCGACTTGGGGATTATGTATTACACTTTATTTCTTGGGTGGTTTTGGTTTTTCTTGCTTTTTCTTCTTCTTTTCTTTGTTTTTACCCTGTTCCTTATTTGCCATATGTAGCTCCTTTCCAAAAACCAACAGAGTTGATTTTGGCTGAAATTTTTTTGAGTCTTCGTTTATGATAGAGAGCGGGCAAAGACTCAACTTAATCCTAACGATACAAATTATATCACCCGCAGACAGAAGCTTTACAATTTTGAGCCATCGGATATTCAATGAAAATAATCAACAGCTTCATTCTTCCATCTTTATTATTTTTAGCATCTTGCACAGGCGGCATTCAAGAATTAACGCCCACGCCTCCACTCGTGCCAAGTGCAACACCTGTTAACACATCAACGCCTGTACCCACATTGACTCCCAATCCTACGCCGACGTTGCCCGCTGTATTGATTACCAGCGGCGACTGGGTCAGCCCGTACGTGGCGTTGACTTTTGACATGTGTCAGGACCCGTTGTATCCCGCGGGTTTTGATGCAGGCGTTGTGGATGTGCTTCAACGATATGAAGTTTCTGCCACATTCTTTATGGGCGGCGATTGGATGCGTACACATCCAAATGAAACAAAGTTACTGGCGGCGAATCCCAATTTTGAACTCGGCAATCACTCCTGGAGTCATCCCGATTTTAGCCAACTTAACGAGGAGCAGATCAGTCAGGAAATTGACATGACTGAAGCTGTGCTCTTTGAAATCACGGGCAAACATTCCCGTCTCTTCAGGCTTCCATCAGGTTTGTATAATGAGCAAACTTTACAAATTATTGCCCAACACGGACTGTACACCATTCAATGGGATTCAGTGACGGGTGACCCTGACCCAAATTTTAACGCGGCGACAATTCTGGCGGAAGTTCAACGCACCGCTAAAAAAGGGTCTATTATTATCATGCATGGGAATGGACGGGGCTGGCACACTGCCGAAGCCTTGCCGCTCATCATTGAGTATTTGAAATCTCAGGGCTTGACCCTGGTAACTGTCTCGCAATTAATCGGGTTGGAGCCTCTACCCCCCGCGCAATAGACACAAAACACACATTTTCAAAAGGCGAAACCATATGACTCACGAACAACCCAACAACACGCTGCATGGCATTACACTCGAAATGATCTTAAATCAACTGGTTGAAAAATATGGCTGGGAAGAATTAGGGCAGCGCATCACGATCAAGTGTTTTACAGATAACCCCAGTATAAAATCGAGCCTGCAATTTTTACGCAGAACTCCCTGGGCGAGAAAAAAGGTTGAGGAGCTATATTTGAGGTCAATACAGTAGTCAATTTATTTTTCGAGTTTTGAACAGGCAAAGCATCCGCTATAATACCAACTGTGCTTAATTTTCAAGAACCTATAAAAAAGGATTACAACATGAAACAACATTTTGTCAAACCTGACTCAAAAATAAAACTCTCAGAATGGAGTCCAAATGATACGGGTAACTTCCAAGGTGGAAAAGAAGAGGGACTGGCAGAAGTTGCCAAGCAAAATCAGAAACTGAGTGAGCTACAGGAAATATTGTATGCCGAACATAAACATAAAGTGCTGATCGTGCTACAGGCAATGGACACAGGCGGAAAAGATGGAGCGATCCGCCGTGTTTTCTCAGGGATTAATCCACAGGGCGTACGTATTGCGAATTTTAAAGCGCCCACCGCTGAGGAATTGGATCATGATTATTTATGGCGAGTCCATAAAGTAGTTCCTGCCAAAGGCGAAATGACGGTTTTCAACCGCAGTCATTATGAAGATGTATTGGTGGTGCGTGTGCATAATATTGTTCCGCCTGAAATTGTTGAAAAGCGCTATGACCAGATCAATGCATTCGAGCATCATCTGGCCGAAAACGGGACAACCATTCTTAAATTCTATTTGCACATTGACAAGGACCAGCAAAAGGAGCGTTTACAGGCACGGCTGGACGACCCCAGCAAGCACTGGAAATTCCGTCTTGGCGATCTTGAAGAACGCAAATTATGGCCTGACTACATGAAAGCCTTTGAAGATGTTTTGAGTAAAACCAGCACGAACTACGCGCCGTGGATCATTGTCCCTGCCAATCGCAAATGGTATCGCGATCTGGTGATTTCTTCGATCCTTGTAAAAACACTGGAAGATTTGAAGATGAAAATCCCCGCGTCTGATGAAAACCTAAAAGATGTTGTAGTGGAATAAAAAACTCTCTAGCGCACAAATATTATTTTCCGCCTGATTGACCACCAAGCGCTGTCTGCGGTCAATCAATCCATTGAGCTATTTATTAACAAGGAGAGAAAATGAACCCCAAACAATCCGATCCAAACAACTTAACACTATCCCAAGTACTGCGCGCACTGACATGGATTGAAGTACTCGTCCTCATTTTGGCTGGCGGCGGGTTATTCCTTTTTCCAAAATTTGCGGCTGAACAATGGCCGTGGGTCATTGCGCCTTTCAATGGGCGATTTGTAGGCGCGGTTTATCTTGGCTCATTTATATCCACAATAATTCTGGCAGTTCGCGGGCGCTGGTCGCCTGGGCGCATTGTGCTGCCGATGATCTTTGTCTTTACCAGCATTATATTTTTCGTTTCGTTATTCAATCTGGATAAATTTGATTTTCAAAGATGGCAGCCGTGGGTCTGGTTCCTGCTCTACGCGGCATTACCGATCAACAGCGCAATTCCGCTCTGGCTTTATCGCGGCCAACAACCTGCTGAGTCTCAAATCACATCTAAAAATTGGGGTGTTTTTCTATTCGCGTTAACAGTGTTTCTAATGCTATACGGCATAGCGCTTTTGATTATCCCCACAACTGCCTCTGCATTCTGGCCGTGGCCGATTGACGCCTTTCATGGGCAAATGTATAGCGTGGTCTTTATCACCTCCGCAGTGGGATGTTATTTGATCGCGCGGCGCGCCTCCGTGCTGGAATGGCAAACACTCGGTCTGACTCTACTGGTGATTGGTGCCTGCTCCATCATCGGGCTTTTTCTAGTGGATGCAGTCGTGCCAATCGAAAAGAAAGTTAATTGGGATTTGTCTGGCACATGGGCCTGGTTGGCGCTGATGGGTATCATCGGCGGATCAGGCGCCGCCATGATACAAAATTCACGCAAGATGCATGAGTAGGAAAAACACTGCGTAGAAATACTTCTCCACTGTATAAACTATATTTTTCACCCACTTGACCGCAGACCGCAGACAGCGGTCTGCGGTCTGCGGTCAAGTAACTCATGAAAACATTGCTGGTTTTTGAAAAAACACGAGAGAAAATTTTATACCATCTTTTACAAGTTTTTGTTCTGGAGTGTTAAATGGGCCGTCTGGTTGCGCTGGGAACAGTAGCCGCATTATTTTTTAGCAGCACATTTATTTTAAACAGAGCCACGAGTCTGGCAGGCGGTCATTGGGCATGGACAGCCAGTTTACGTTTTGGATTCATGCTGATTTTTTTAATTTTGATTCTGCTTATTACGCAAGGAAAGAAAGCATTAAGCGATGTAAAAAATATATTTCTACAACATTGGCTCTTTTGGATTCTTTCAGGCAGTATTGGCTTTGGTATTTTTTATTCGCTGATCACGTTTAGCTCCGCCTACGCCGAAGGCTGGATCGTGGCAACCACCTGGCAAACCACCATCCTTGCCACACCCATTGTTCTGGCCTTCTTTGGCAGGAAAGTTCCCAGCAAAGGGTTGCTATTTACGGCTGTTATTTTTATTGGCATTGCTCTGGTCAACATCGAACATGCCAGCGCCACCCACCTGCGCGGATTGTTATACAGCGCCCTGCCAGTCCTGATCGCCGCGTTCGCCTATCCGATTGGCAATCAATTGGTTTGGGAAGCGCGACTCGGCGAAAACAAGCGGATTCCACATATCAGCCATCCGATATTGGAAAATGGCTTCGCCCGTGTCCTCCTTCTGACCGTTGGCTCGCTCCCGTTTTGGGGGCTGATTCTCCTTTTGACATCTCCCCCGCCCCCTTCCAGCGGACAATTGCTCAGCACCGCATTGGTCGCCCTGCTCTCAGGCGTGATTGCCACGACGATATTTCTCTACGCGCGCCATCTGTGCAAGCAACCCTACGAAATCGCCGCCGTGGATGCGACCCAGTCGATGGAAGTGGTCTTTTCGTTGATCGGTGAAATCATCTTCCTGAATGGGGCATTGCCCGGCACAATTGGGTTAATCGGTGTGGCGTTGACGATGGTTGGCTTAATCGCGTACATGGCGATGCAAACACACTCATAGCCGAGTCGAATGTTTGGGTTGGCCGAGCAGGCTTACGTTAAGCATGATGCGGAAATGACTGGGGCTTGAGTCAATCGTTTGAGAGTCGGAATCCAAATCATAAAAAATGTTGTGGGTATAATGATCGTCATGAGCAATGTATTTGAAATTCGAGTTTGTGAAAGTTGCGGGCTGCGTTATCCGTTGACGGAAGGCCATTCCTTTGGCGCGCGCTGCCCGATCTGTTTGGGTACGACGAATGTGGTTATGAAAAAACAAATGGGAGGCGAAACAATTTTGAAAGAAGAAAAAAAGAAGAAAGAAGGAAAAGCGGTGTTGCTGGATAACATCCGTTCGGCATGGAATGTTGGCTCGATCCTGCGCTCGGCAGATGGCTTTGGTTTTTCGCACGCGTTCCTGTGCGGTATTACGCCCACTCCCGAAGTGGTCGCGGTGCGTAAGACTGCGCTCGGCGCGGATGAGTTTGTGACATGGAGCCATCATAAAGATGCAGTTAAATTGGTAAAAGGTCTACAGTTGGAAGGCTGGAAAGTCGTTGCACTTGAAGAAGATACGCGGGCATTATCAATTTCCCAATGTACCGATTCCCGATTTCCAAATCCCGTTGTTCTGATCCTGGGCAGTGAAGTGACAGGCGTTGACCCTGAACTGCTTGACTTGTGCAATGAGATTTTATACATCCCGATGCATGGTGAGAAGAAGTCTTTCAATGTATCGGTGGCTTTCGGGGTGGCGGGATTTGTGTTATCTTCATCATGAGTTTATTAATTCTCTAGCACACATTTTTAGAAAGCAATACTATTTTCGTGAATTGATTGACCGACGATAGTGGTCTGCGGTCAGCGGTCAATCAGATTAAAAATATAATTGTGCAGCAGAGAATTTATCAAAAAATATTTCGAGGAGAATTTGAAATGAATAAAAAAAGTTTTATATTTCTGGCAGTCTGCGCATTGATCTTAAGCTCATTAGCCTGCTCGCTTACATCGTCGGGAGAAGCGACTCCGCCGCCAGAGGTGGGCACCATCCCTGAAGTGACCGAACCCGCCGCGCAATCTGCGGGCGATTCAGATGCTTGTGGAATATTTTCTTCGGTCCCTGCGGCAGACCAATACAACTCCGCACCAGAGCTGGCGATTGATACTACCGCCAGCTATTTTGCAACCTTCAACATGCAAAGTGGCGGCGAATTTGTAATTGAGCTATACGCCGATAAAGCTCCCATCACCGTAAACAGTTTTATATTTCTTTCCTGCAAGGGCTTTTTCAACGGCGTGACTTTTCACCGCGTGTTGGAAGGTTTCATGGCGCAAGGCGGCGACCCGACTGGCACAGGCACAGGTGGACCTGGTTATGAATTCGTCAATGAAAACAGCGATCTGACCTTCGACAAAGCAGGCATTATTGCCATGGCAAATGCAGGCCCCGACACGAACGGAAGTCAGTTCTTCATCACCTTTGCCCCCGCTGATTTTCTAAACGGCGGCTACACCATCTTTGGTCAAGTCACCAGCGGCATGGATGTGGTCAACGCCATCACCTTGCGCGACCCAGACCAAAGCCCATCTTTTACAGGTGATGTGATCGAAAGTATTACGATCTCTCAGTAAATAAAAATAAGGTTCAACAAAAAGGATGAGGCGCTGGCGCCTCATCCTTTTTGTTTTTGTGTTACAGAATGGCAGAAAGCACTTCAAACCACTTTTGCGCGATGATATCGTAACCCGCGGAGTTTGGATGATTGCCATCATCGTACAAAGTGGCTGGATTGGTAAAAATATCAGTTGAATAAAAATCCACTGTGAGTGCGCCGTGTTGGGCGGCTCTTGCAACGATGACCTCATTATAGCGGGCAACTTGCAATGACATTCGATTTAATTCGTCCTGAGTAATACTTGTGAAAGCCTCGCCTTTCAAAGCAACAGGACGCTGTGTTTGGTCGTCAAGTAAAGCCACGATCACTTGTGCTCCCGTGCCGCGCAATTGACTGAGAATCATATCCAGATTGGACGAGAAATGCTCGGCATCCATTGCGTCATTTTCATTTGTACCTTCGCCATATTCATATAAATACCACAGGTCGTTGCTCCCGATCCAAACGAGTGCAACTGCGCCGCGCCCCTGATCTGCAGCGGACTGTAATTCTGCAACTGTGCGCATAAGCTGGCTCTCGAGTCCCTGATCGCCATTGATGAGCGCGTCTGAATTCCAACCTGATTGCCCAAGATTGGTGATTGTGGAATCTGCATGTGTAGCATGGATCATCTCCAGCAGGCGGCCTGTGTATCCGCCGCGGCCAGAGTCGTCTCCGTCGCCTTGAGTCAAACTATCACCTAGGGCAACCAGAGTCACAGGTCCAGCAGGAAGCGTGGAGGCGGGCGGTTGATGTGCTTCAGGCTGAGGTACTGGCGGGGAGGTTAATTCCACTGGAGGTGTCAATTCTACCTGTAAAGATTGTGTTGCAGGTTGAGGCTGACATCCGATAAGCAGCAAAACGCAGAATAAAATTATTTTTCGCATGGTTATAATCCTTTGTCTTGTAATACATTCGCAGGGACAGCGCGATAGTACGCACCGTTCTCCAATTGAAAGCCCATGCGCCGAAGATAGGATTCATGGCGCGGGTTGCCAGGCTCTGAGACAAGGCGCTTAATGCCCTGCTGTTGAAAATAGTCCGAGCTTTCCTCAAACAGAAATTTTCCGGCGCGAAAATCACGATAGCCAGGAATCACAAAATCAAGAAATATATCGGCTTGTTCACCTTTGGGCCGGACTATTAAAAGCCCGGCAGGAACCATATTACGTAAAACAAAAACCGCCAGTTGATCTTCCTGCGGCTTAAACAGATAACTTGGAAAAAACTCCCCGATCTCTTTATTATAAAAGTTAACAAAATTTTTCAAATACTGGCTGTGATAGGATACTTCCATTAATTTGAAGTAATCTTTTTGATTCCACATTTGCAGTAAAAAATAAATATTTACACCCACGATCAAGGCGTTCAACAAAGCCACGGGCGCCGCGCCGATCAATACACCATAGATGGTAAAGAAAAGGGCGCCAATTAAGTTAATAATTCTCAGCTTCACCAGTGACTTCATCATCAATGAGATTGCCACCAACACAGAACCCGCATATCCGATCAGTTCAAACACAAAAGACATTTCCATACTTCACCTTTTCAATTAATTCTTTATTCGCTTCGCCATCAACACCAGCGGATGCTCTGCCTTAATCCCTGCGCCCTGCTTGATCTGCAATCTGCAAGCTGAGCCAGTGGAAACAACATGCTCCGCTTCGCGCACTTTGGGCAAAACTCCCAACTCCCCGATTTGCATCGAAAGCTCATAATGCTCCGCATCATAACCGAAAGTGCCTGCCATGCCGCAACAACCTGCATCGATCACATCCACATCAAAACCAAATCTTTGCAGCAGCGCCTTCGTTGCATTTGTACCTGTTGGCAAACCATCCTCCGCAAGCCCCTCTGCGCGTTGATGGCAATGTGGATGAAAAGTAATTTTGTGATCTTGCATATCAATCTCAGATAAAATCCCATTCGGATCAAGACCTGCCTCATTATTGACCACGCGCAGTATAAATTCCTCCACCATCCAAACTCGCTTCGTAATGGATTCGATTTCCGCGCGGCGTTCTGGCAGCAATGAGACGTATTCATGCTTGAGACAATACACCTCAGGCGGCTCGCATCCGACCACGCTCAAATCTGTTCCTGCTTCGAGATGTTTAATCTCAGCTAAAACTTTTCCTGCGTGTTTGCGCGCAGCATCAATAAATCCTTTTGAAAGCAGCGAAGCGCCCGCGCCAACAATCGGCAGGACTTTTACTTCATATCCATAAGCATGGAGAATATCAAAAGCTGCCTGTTCCACTTCAGGTTCCAAATATCTTGAGAATACATCCGATAGAAAGATGACATATTTTTTCTCTGCGCTCTGCGCGACTCTGCGCTGAATGTTTTTTTGTTTCACGAACACAGGAAACGGTCTTTTATCCGTAATGCCCATCACTTGTGAAATCAATTTTCTCGACCAATTTGTTTGCATAAACGCATTTGCCAGAGGAGCAAAAGGCAGCATCAATTTCGACACGACATGAAAGTATCCAAATAAATAATCATGCAATGGTCTGCGATGAGTCTTGTAATATTGATTCATAAATTCATACTTCAACTTCGGCATATCCACACCGCTCGGACATTCAGAAGTACAGCCTTTACAGGCCAGACACAAATCAAGAGCAGAATAAGTCGCGGATTGAAGTTCAGAATAGCGAATATTCGAATACTCGATATTCGACGAAATCAACGCCCTCAATAAATTCGAACGGCCTCGCGTACTAAATGTCTCATCCCGTGTTGCTTGAAATGACGGGCACATTACGCCAGAAGTTTTTCGGCAGACACCTTGCCCATTACAATGTTCGATTGCGCCAGCAAGTCCGCGCTCATGTTCGAAATGCAAAGATGAATTCCAAACATTCACCTGATATTTTTCGCCGTACCGCAAATGCGTATCCATCGGCGGCGCATCCAGCATTTTCTTTGGGTTCAATAAATTATCAGGGTCAGTCGCGCGCTTCAACAACCGCATGGCTTCTGTCACTTCCACACCGTATGTTTTCTCGATCCACTCACCAGACACGATCCCATCACCGTGCTCACTGCTCATCGAGCCGCCGAGACTCAATGTCAAACGCAAAACCTGTTCGCCAATACTTCGCAAGGCACGCACACCCTCCCCCTTTTGTAAATCCAAAATCGGACGAATGTGCAAACATCCACCAGAAGCATGGGCATAAATCCCGCCCTCAGTGTGATGCGCTTGCATTATTTTTTCAACCTCGCGCACAAATTCCCCCAGGCGTTCGACAGGCACGGCGCAATCTTCAATAAACGCCGCAGGCCGCGCAGACTGTTGACGTGAATCCAAAATTCCCAGCCCCATCTTGCGGATGTTCCACACGCGAGCCTGCTCTTCTGCCGACTCCGCAATCGTAACCATATCCCCCAGACGACGAACCGCAGCTTTCAAAGCCGACGGTTGGTCCCCGCTAAATTCAACAATCAGCACCGCGGCAGGGTTGCCCACCATCCACCCCAGTTGATGTGCATAGGCAGGGACTCCGCGCGCCAGTTGAATGATCAACTGTGGAATCAGTTCAATTGCGCTCGGATTAAACTCCAACAAGCGCGGCACAGCATCGCAGGCATCCACGATGCTGTTGTAGGCAAGCACACCCAAAATTGTATGCTTTGGTTTTGGAACAAGATTTACTTTTACACTGCGCATCACAGCCAGTGTACCTTCACTACCGGCAAGCAAAGGCGCAAGATTGACCGCAGACCGTGGACGATAGACCGTTGACGACAGGCCATAATCATCTGCATCCCATTGTGCAGGAACAGATGGAGACCACGGGAGTAAATAATTAAGCCGATAGCCTGCTGAATTTCGCCATGACTTGGGAAAATCTTTTCTGATTGATAGAGAATATTTTTCCCTGATCTCTTGAACAACAGAAATGATATTCGATATTCGAGAATTCGAGTCTGTCCTTCTAGTATCCAATATCGAATCGTCGAATGTTGCCAGACTTCCATCGCTCAAGATTACATCTGCTGAAATCAAATGATCCGCGCTCATGCCATACAAAATGGAATGCGCCCCTGTTGCATTATTTCCGATCACGCCGCCCATTGTGGCACGTTCAGCGGAGGCGGGGTCGGGGCCAAACATCAAGCCAAATTTGGCAGCCGCCCGATTCAAGTCAGCGAGAACGACGCCGGGTTCCACAGTGGCTGTGTGAGAGTCAGAGTCAATTTCGAGAATGGAATCCAAATAGCGTGAGCAATCCAAAATTAACGCTTCGCCAATGGCTTGCCCGCCAAGCGAAGAACCCGCTCCACGCGCCAGAATGGGGACTTTATATTTCGCCGCCAACTCAACCGCAGACTGTAAGTCATCCTGCGTTTTAGGTATCGCAACTCCCAGCGGCTCGATCTGATACATGGATGCATCAGTGGAATATAAAGCTTTCGAAGCGGAATCAAGACGCAGGTTGCCTGTGAAGCGTTTTTTTAATTCATACAGAAAATCTGGGTTCATATATCGATTCTACTCTGTTTAAATTTCTTTATCGCACAAACTTTTTTATTCCAATTGACCGCGGACGGCGGTCAATTCATTCGTGAAGGTGTTTCTATTTTCTTGAAACAGTTTAAACACAAAGAGCACAAAGGTTTTCCTTCATGCTCTTTATATTGTCGTGAAAAGTATTATTTTGCTTTCCCTTGATTTGCCACCGCAGCAGCTTTCTTTGCGGCTTCCTCGGCATCACCAAGATAATAATTTTTGATCGGCTTCAAGTCTTTATCCAATTCATATACCAGCGGCAGGCCTGTGGGAATATTTAATTCAGTGATATCTGCTTCTGAAATATTATCAAGATACTTCACCAACGCGCGGATGGAATTTCCATGCGCAACGATCAACAGGCGCTTGCCCGATTTAATTTCAGGCACAAGCGTGGAATGCCAGAAAGGCAGCACACGATCCAAAGTAATTTTCAGCGACTCGGTGGCTGGCAGCTGTTCGGGAGTCAATGAAGCGTAACGGCGATCAAATTTCGGGTGGCGTTCATCGGTCAATTCCAACGCGGGCGGCGGGACATCATACGAGCGCCGCCAAACTTTGACCTGCTCCTCACCAAATTTTTCTGCCGTCTCTGATTTATTCAAGCCTTGCAACGAGCCATAATGACGCTCGTTTAATTGCCATGCACGAATTACAGGCAGCCATTCGAGATTCATTTCTTCCTGCATAAGACCCAAAGTTTTTATCGCGCGTTTCAAGACAGAGGTGTAAGCGATATCAAAATCATATCCGCCTTCACGCAACAATTGCCCAGCCCCACGCGCTTCTTCACGGCCAAGATCGGTCAGATCAACATCGGTCCAGCCTGTAAAGCGGTTTTCAAGATTCCACGTACTTTGTCCATGACGAACTAAAACCAATTTATACATGATTTACTCCTTAAAAAGATTCGCGCGAATTATAGCCCAAGTCACGCCGTCATAGTAAAATCAAGTCATGTCCAACAATGAAGATGTCTCCCCCGCCCGCCAACAATATTTAGATATCAAGCGCGAATACCCAGATGCCATCGTCTTCTTTCGTCTCGGCGATTTTTACGAGACCTTCGATGAAGATGCAGAAATCACCGCGCGCGAACTGGACATCGTTCTCACGTCACGCCCCATTGGCAAAGGTGCGCGCACGCCGCTGGCAGGCATTCCGTATCACGCCGTTGATAATTACCTCGCGCGATTAATTGAAAAAGGTTATCACGTTGCCATTTGCGAACAAGTTGGGGATCAACCCGCCAAGGGAATTTTTCCGCGCAAAGTAGTAAGAGTTGTGACTCCGGGAACTGTGACCGAACCTGGACTTCTGCCCGGCGATGCGAACAACTACCTGACCGCGATCATTCTGGACGGGTCGACTGCTTCTGTTTCTTATACAGATGTGACCACTGGAGAATTCGCCGTTACCGAACTTCCACTCGAAGCCTTGCGCGCTGAATTAACACGTTTGCATCCCGCAGAAATTTTATATTCCGATCATCAAATTTTGCCTGATGGAATCACAGGTCATCTTACATCCCTGCCCTCCTGGAAATTTGAAGCTGGTAAATGCAATGAAACCTTGCTCGCTCAATTCAAATCATCCACACTGGATGGTTTTGGATTAAAGCAAAATAGTCTGTCAGTACGGGCAGCGGGCGTCATCGTGCAGTATCTCAAAGAGACTCAGCCCGATGCGCTGAATTTACTTACTTCATTACGCTCCTATAGCTTGAATGAATTCATGACACTGGATTCATCCACGCGCAGAAATTTGGAGTTAGACGAAACTCTGCGCGGCGAGAGAAAAGGGTCATTGCTCGGCACGTTGGATTTTTCCATTACGCCCATGGGCAAGCGGCTCATGCATCAATGGGTCAGCCAGCCATTATTACAAGTTGAAAAAATCATCAAAAGACAGGATGGTGTGCAGTACTTTGTCAGCAATGGCATGATCCGTGCTGAATTGCGCGATGCGCTAAAGCCATTGGCAGATTTGGAACGTTTGGTTAACCGTGTCATCGCTGGGCAGGCACAGCCGCGTGATCTGGTGGCGATGCGGAATACTTTGGAGCAAATGCCCAAGGTAAAAGAAGTAATTAGTAATTGGTTATTGGCGGGCAATGGACAATGGTCTGTTTGCGAAGAACAATATTCGTTGCTGCAGAACGCAATTGATGAGGACCCGCCAGCCACATTGCAAAATACGGGTGTGATCCGCGCTGGATATTCAGCGGAATTAGACGGCGTGATCGAAGCATCCAAACATGCGCGCGATTGGATCGCCAATCTGGAAGGCATTGAACGAGAGAAAACAGGTATCAAGACTCTCAAAGTTGGCTACAACAAAGTCTTTGGGTATTACATCGAAATCTCACGCGGCGCGGCAGACAAGGCTCCTGAGAGTTATATCCGCAAGCAAACACTGGTCAACGCCGAGCGCTTCATTACACCTGAGATGAAAGAATATGAAACACTGGTCTTGAATGCAGAAGAAAGAATTAAAGAAATTGAAACGCGCCTGTTTCGAGAAGTCTGCGCTGAGTTGGCGAAAGCGGCACATAAATTACTTTCCGCAGCGCGTGCCATCGCCGAGTTGGATGTGTTATCTGCCTTGGGTGAAGCGGCTGCTCTCGGAGGCTACAACAGGCCTGAGGTCCACGAAGGAAGCGAGTTGGAAATCCACGAGGGGCGGCATCCTGTTGTGGAACAGCTATTGAAAAATGACAGGTACATCCCCAATGATGTTATCTATGAAAAAGGCGAAGTGGTGCGCATCATCACGGGGCCGAACATGGCGGGTAAATCGACATATTTGCGGCAGACTGCATTGATCGTATTGATGGCGCAGATGGGATCATTCGTGCCAGCCGCATCTGCAAAGATCGGATTGGTGGATAGGATTTTCACACGCATCGGCGCACAAGACGAAATTCACGCGGGACAATCGACATTCATGGTGGAGATGGTGGAAGCTGCGAATATTTTGCATCATGCGACTTCACGTTCATTATTGATCCTGGATGAAATTGGGCGCGGCACTTCAACCTATGATGGGTTGTCTATTGCGTGGGGCATCATTGAATATATTCACAACCATCCGCAACTGCGCGCAAAGACTTTGTTTGCGACTCATTATCACGAACTGACGCAGTTAGCTGATTTACTGCCTGGTATCCGTAACTATAATGTAGCTGTGAGTGAAGCAGATAATAAAATTGTATTCCTGCACAAAATCATCGCAGGTGGCGCAGATAAATCCTATGGAATTCATGTGGCGCAATTGGCAGGTTTGCCTGCGCCTGTAATTCAACGTGCAAATGAAATCATGGCTGAGCTGGAAAAGACATCGGGCCGCGCTGTGAAGATTCATCCGCAGGCTGCACAGCAAGCGGCGTTATTCCCAGAGACAAGCCCGCTGTTAGATGAGTTGAAAGAATTGGACGTAAATGCCTTATCCCCGATTGAGGCTTTGAATAGATTGTTTGAATGGCAGAAGAAGTTTACAAAGTAATTTTCTAAAAGTTATTGACCGCAGACCGCAGACGGCGGTCAATGGCAACCATTACGGTTTTTGAACTAAATATATCAACTCTTCCTTTGTAGAGTAAACAATCTTAAGTCTGATTGCATCGTCAAGTGAAGTAATCAGACTTTTATTTACGCCTGTTTTTTGAACGACGATGTATTGATACTCCAGCCCGGTGCGGGCAGACCAATCATCAATGCAGGCTATAGAGTCGCAGGTTTGCAATTCGGCAAAATCTGCATAGCGCGTATAAAACTCTGGCCCCAACAGCCATTCATATCCCTGAATAGTTGTCTGACTGCGCCTTTCTGTTAAAGCAGGGAACCACTCCACAAAGGGATCGATCTCGGGGCTTTGCATACCCGTGATCGGCAGGAAGAGACTCTGCGGAGATGTGTTTTGCTTAATCCAAACCATTGAATCACGATCTGCTAGTGTGAGACTAGTATTTATAAGTTTGAATCCAAATAAACTCGATTCGGCAAACAAATACACCATCAGCAAAAGCAAGGTTATGGTCAGCCAGCCACGTTCATTAAATTCAGGCGTAGGAGAAAAATAATCGGCTTTACGAAAATAATCAACAAGGACGGGAAGCGCATCTGTAACCGCAATGGCTATCAACATGCAAAATGGATAGAAGGCAATACTTGGTGCGCTGCGAGGTTCCAAGAAATATGGGATGATGAACCATAAGATAAGAAAATATTTTCGTTTCCACAGCCCCCAAAGAACACCAACAATACGCAAGATAAGCAGGAGCGGAAAAATCGTTTGGCTTGCAGTAATCGCAGAATACAATGCGCGCCATTTTGAAATATTGTGATAACCGGTATTCAATGCAGAAATAAACGGCGCAAGTCCATGATAGGAGAGAACAGTTCCCCACCAAAGGGAGGATAACAACAAGGTTGCAAAGCCAACAATAAAAGCGTGAAGAGTTGCTCGGCGCGTACGTCCATAAAAAAGCCATAAAAGGATGCAGCTTGCGGTGGTATGAAGCCCAACTTCAGGATGGCTTAGGACGGTCAATGTGCAAAATAAAGTGGATAACGCCAACTCAAACTTGCCGCCATCACGAAATAAACGATACACCCAGTAAAGGGAAAGCAGCATAAACAACGAACCGAAACTGCGCGTCAAACCGCCGCCCATGATGAACCAGGCCGAGGCGCCGGGAGTCAACGCATAGAAAATGGCAGCCACAGCGCTGCGCCTGCGCGACGCGAGCAAGGCAGATGCCAGCACATAGAAAACCAAAATGGACAGTGTATTTACTGTTGGGGGAATCCAGCGAAGCAGAGCAATTTCTGAAATGTTGAAAATATCCGATAGCAGGCGGGCAAAGTAAAAGCCAAAAGGCGGGTAGGCATAGGGGATATTTAAATTATTGTAGGAAGTTACCGCTGGGAGTAGATAGTGACTGGCTCGTAAATCACGAACCATAGTTAGAAACATGCCGCCGTCATTTAAGGGGAAGCCTGCTTGAATCCCGGGGAAGAAACGGGCAATTGCCCCAAAGAGGATGGTTGTTCCTAAGAATAATAGTATCCATTCGTTTTGCGTGAGTTTCTTTTTTTCTTTTTTAGTATTCATTTCAACTTTCATATGGACACTATTCATCATTCTTATTGTATGTTTTTACAAAAGCGGACTTAAGTCCGCAATCCGTGCAACGGGAGAAGCGAAATGCCAAATAGATAGAATCAGGTATCAGGGTGTGTGCGATGCGTTTTTACTTCCACAGTAATAAACCGCAGTGTAGTCATCTACATAGAGTGAGGTTCTCTGCATTTCGAGCAAGTCAAATGAAGCCCATAGCGGGTCTTTTTCTGAAACAACAATCACATTGATGAAATGTTCGTCGCAAAGAGTGTCGAGGTTGTTCCAATCTTTTACATTTTGCGAATTGAAAATTTCAGCAACCGCATCCACCATGGAATAGTATTCATCCAAAGGCACGCCATAGGCAGTTCGATCTGAGATTGCAGATTGATGCATGCCATATAATCCGCTTGGACGATTGGCTCCGTTGATTGGATTGGATTGGACAATGGCATCCTCTGGCAGAGTTTGGTTAATGACTGTGTAAGCCTGCCGCGCAGAAAAGATTTGATGCCCAGCTTCCGAGCCATATGCAAGGCTATAACCAAAGCGAAGCAAGGAAATATCCAGCACAGTGGTGACGATGCCGATGACGGCTAATAAAATGAGATTATATTTTGTTAGCGGCGAAAAGGCTGGAAGTTTTTGAGACGGCCATTTGAACTGGCTTAACACATCCACACCCCAGATTAACAAAATAAATTGGCCGGGCAGCCAGGCGCGCCAGCCGAGATCATTATTCCCAATCAAGGTTGAGCGGGTGAAAGTGCCAATAAAAAACGAAATGCCCAGCAAAAGAATTTCGGCAAAATAATATGGATTTTTACGGAGATCATTTTTATGTGATTTCAACCAAACAAATGCCACGAGTGCAAAAAAACCAAGTTCCAAAAGATAATTGAGCGGCAGGAAAATAAGGCGGAGGGAGAATTTCCATAATAAAGAAGAGTTTTCCAACAATGCATCAAGCAAATAAAGAGAGCGGACCGTTAAAGCAATGGGAGATACACCAGCCTCCCCGCCGCTGCCACCCGACAGCAATCCTAACAAGAATGTACCAGCCAAAAGAAGCGCGACAACACCAGCAATGAACATTGGAATAAGAAGTGCGCGTTGTTCCTTTTGTAGATATAAAAACAACATCCAGATCCCCCAGAAAAGAACAAAGATAAATGTAACCCATACTGAAAGCCCAAGGGCAGAGGCAAAGGCAACTCCTGAGAACACGAGTACAGTGAATTGCCTTGCTCGTGATTGACCATGTGCAGAATGAAGAAGCATCACTCCTACAAAACCTGCGATCAGGCTTGCGACGTGGTGAGGAACCCACACGAGAGAACCAAACCAGGCTGTGATCTGTTCATTCCAATGTTCTGGATCACCAAGCACGCCACGACCAAAATACATCAGGGCACTGACGGGCATAATATCCAAACCGGTGATGGAAAGGGAGGCAATCCCGATCAGCGCGCGCTGCCATATTTTTCCCTGGTCTCGCCCATCACGCAGGCGCAGATAGAAAGCGATCATTGCCATGAGGGCAAATCCGCACCAGATAATGCTGGCAAAAAAAGCTGTGCGTGCATCGATAAAGGAACCGCCTATAAAATCAATAACGCTTCCGAGAATATACCAAAAGAAATAGAGAAAGGTCAGTTTTACGTAATGACCGGGGTAATAACTTGGATTGATGGGAGGGACGCCAGTGCGAGTCATCGCATCGACAATGGAAATGCGTGTCATATGATCGAAGGATGCGACACTAAAATACAGCTCGCGGCCGCTCCACTGCAAATCAACAAGAGAAAAGACTGCCAAAACGAACCAGCCCAGAAAAACCCAAAAGAAAGTGCGCCATAGCCCGTCTTTCGGCAAGGCCGGTCTTTCATAAACAAATAGAATCATAAAGGCAACCGCAATCAAGGCGGTTGCAATCACTGCAACATTCAGCGAAAACAAGCTGGTCACAAGGTAATAAAAAATGGGACTAATGGCAACAGACAGCAAAAGAGAAACAGCAAAGCGCGCAGGTAAGAGGCGCGCTCGAAATTCAAAAAGATTGAACGCCCAACCGAAAACGTATCCGGGAAAAACGATCACGAGCGGAAAAAGGCAAAAAGCCAGAGTTATACCGAGGATATCTTGAAGAGTGAACATTGGAAGCATATTTTTTTCGTGGCAGTTAATTTATGGCTCAAGAGGTAAAACGGCATACTCTCCGCAAGTAAAAAGGGCATAATGGGTATTTTCATAAAGTGGAGAACGCTGTACTTTAAGTGATGAAATATTATTCCAAAATGGGTCGGTGTCTTCAACAATCAATATATCAATTGAATGTTTTCGGCAAACCTCGTCTGTAAATTGCCAATCATTAATATTCTCGTTCATGAATATTACCCCAACTCTATCCGTTAAATTAGTGAAAACATCCGCAGGAACGCCATACGCTGTGCGGTCTGAAATTACCATTTGATGTGTGCCATATAGGCCGCTTGGACGGTCTGTATACATCAATGGATTGTTTTGTGTAATAACGTCAGCAGGAATATTATCACGCAGGTAATCGTATACGAGCCGGGCGGAATAATATTTCCGAGTCACATCTGGGCCTGTCATTATGGGCCATGCTGTTCTCAACAAAACAGCATCCATAAGCGATGTCAAAATCCCAATTGAAAGAAATGCCAGCAACAAATTTCTATTCTTTTTTGCTTCGCCCGTTATTGATGAAACAGGTTTTGATGTAAATACAAAATTTTCCAACACATCCACGCCCCAGATCAGGAGTATAAATTGACCTGGCAGCCAGGCACGCCAGCCAAGATCATTGCTTGTGATAAGGGTTGAACGCAGGCACGATCCAATTAAGAACGCAGCACTCAAGAGGATAACTTCAGCGCTATAAAAAGGGTTGCTCTGGAAATTTTTTTTGTCTTTTATTTTGAACCAATACAGGCCTGCCATGAAAAAAAAACCGAGCTCAAAAATATAGTTGATCGGCAAGACCAACAGCATAATCAGCGAACGTGCAATCGGCGTCCATTCTTTTACAAAAGATTCCAACTGCAAAAATGTGCGTATCTCAAAAGCAATCGGGAGCCGCCCTGCCCCGCCAGACCCGGAACCCTGGAGCAATCCCATTAGGAAAGGACTGGCAAGCAGTATTGCCAATATCCCGCAAAAAACCATGGGCAGAATCAAACTGCGGTCTTGCTTTTGAAAAAATAATGCCATAAGCCAGATACCCCAGAACACAACAAATACAAGCGTGACATAAATTGAAAGCCCCAATGCAGAAGCAAATCCCAAACCTGCAATGGCGAGAATCACAAATTGTTTTGAGGCTGGCTTTCCGCGCGCAAATTGAGCAAGCATCATCACGCTTAATCCAGCAATCAACGCCGCGACATGATGCGGCACCCACATAGCAGATGCGATCCAGGATGGGATCCATGTATTCCAAACATCAACGGAACCAACGATTTGTCCTGTTCTTATCATGAGCAGGATGATGGGAAGGATGTCCAGGCCGCTGACGGATAATAAGCCGGTCCCGATTCGAGCGGACCTCCAACCTGCTCTGCCATTATTTGCATTTCTTTGGCGAAGATAAAGAGCAATAACTGCCATCAGTCCCAGCCCAGCCCAAACGGAACTGGCGTTTAGTGCGGCACGCGCATCTATATATCTGCCGCCAATTGCATCGATCATGCTGCCGAGGATATACCAGAAATAATACAAGAAAGTAAGTTGAACTGGATGCCCCGGATAATAACTGGGGTTGATTGGCGGGATGCCCGTGCGAGTCATTGCGTCTATGATGGAGACACGCGTCGTTTGATCGAATGAAGTTACGCTTAAAAATAATTTATCGCCCCATTGAATGTTTATCAATGACAAGATAGCAAAAGCTGTCCAGCCAATGCCAATCCAAAATAAAATTTTGGATTGTTTTTTTTCTTCTACTGTAAAAACGGGTTTGTCTTTTAGAATAATAGCCACGAACGCGGCAGCGAATCCTGCCAGAGTAAGAAGAGTAAAATTAAACGAGAGCAGGCTTGAGGTCAGATAAAGAACGATGGGGCTGACAGCGAAAGACAAGGCGAGGCCAATCCCAAGTCGCACGATGAACTGGCGGAGTCTAAAGTCAAATAAATCCAAACTCCAACCGACAACATATCCGGGAATAACAATAACCAATGGGAAAAGGCAAAAGGCAAGAGCTGCCCCGAAGATGTCCTGGAGAGTAAAGTTCATATTTGAACTTTTTTATTGAATTGCCACAAACTCAGAATTCCCCAAAAACCAATGATGATGTAACCAAGTATCTGACTGGTGAGAATATACGCGAGCGCATCTGCTTTTGAAATTCCGAAGGGCGCAAGTGTGGTGACTGCCACAAATTGATAAACGCCGACATAGCCCGGCGTGGACGGTATCGCGCTGGAAAGTCCCAGTGCGGCGAGAAGAACAAAAGCCTGTTGAAGCAGAAGTGGTATTTTTAAAATATACGCCAGCAGTACAGCGCCCACGGCATCCATCAACCAGATCAGCGCGGTAAGCCCGGTAAATTGCACAGTGCGTTTGAAGCTATGTAATGACTTTAATCCATTGAGAAATTGCTGAATAAAGTGTTCCAGTTTAATCTTATGTGTTTCGCCTAGTATAGGAAAAGCCATAATTATTCGGCCAATCAGTTTTTCAAAATGCGGGGCTACAAAAATAGTAATCAAACCAAATAACCCTAAAATAGAAACGCCTCTTAATGCGTCTTGAAAAACAGGCGAGACAACTCCAGTGGACGAAAGCGCAAACGAGCCAAGTACGATCAATGCGATTAAATCCATTAAACGCTCGACCAGCCCAACTGCCAACGCGTAGGATGCGCCAATATTATTTTTCCGTGCAAGGTATGCGGCGCGGACAAGTTCGCCTGCGCGCGCTGGAAGAATATTATTCCCCAAATAGCCTGCCATATTTGCCCAGAAAACATTGGCAAGGGGCAGTTTTTTTTCGTTGGTCAATAAAACACGCAACCGCAAAGCACGAATTAAAAAACTTAAGCTGCTCCACAGCAGCACAATTGGTAAAAAGGCGTATTGAGCATTTTTGAGCGTGGTAAAAAAAATCTGCCAGTTCAGATCGCGAAGAGCAAGGAAAAGAAAGACCGCCGCCAGGATGACGGAAATCACAATCATCCAACGACTAAAACGTGTCGAGGATTTTCCGTCCTGCGTTTCTAAAAGAGAGGAAAACAAACCTGTTGGTTTCAAAAGTTGATCCGCTCTTTTTCA